>Ga0315338_1000166_pt1 | contig 272706 bp, 245 predicted proteins | sample ASW8metaG_FD_204518 | JGI IMG/M metagenome (GOLD analysis project Ga0315338, IMG submission 204518) | Ammonia-oxidizing marine archaeal communities from Monterey Bay, California, United States - ASW #8 | ecosystem: Environmental > Aquatic > Marine > Coastal | place: USA: California | collected...
CTGTTGTGGGAGTGGACCCTGCATCATAGGGATCACTTCCAGCAGTATCTTCATCCCCATTGGTCACCCCATCACTATCGCAATCGGCTGCTGCCCATATAGCATTCCCTGCATCATAGCCAGTATATCCTGCTGATTGAACTGGTAAGCACGGGTCATTAGGTGCTGTATCGGTAACATCTGGATCCCCATCACCGTCGGTATCTGTTGCGGGCGTAGACCCAGCATCATAGGGATCACTTCCAGCAGTATCTTCATCCCCATTTGTTACAAGATCATTATCACAATCGGCTGCTGCCCAAATTGCATTCCCTGCATCATATCCAGTATATCCTGCTGATTGAACCGGTAAACAAGGATCATTAGGTGCTGTATCGGTAACATCTGGATCCCCATCACCATCAGTATCTGTTGTGGGAGTAGATCCTGCATCATAGGGATCGCTTCCAGCAGTATCTTCATCCCCATTCGTTGCCCCATCACTATCACAATCGGCTGCAGCCCAAATAGCATTCCCTGCATCATAGCCAGTATATCCTGCTGACTGAACCGGTAAGCATGGGTCATTAGGTGCTGTATCGGTAACATCTGGATCTCCATCACCATCGGTATCTGTTGCGGGAGTAGACCCTGCATCATAAGGATCACTTCCAGCGGTATCTTCATTACCATTAGTTGCACCGTCACTATCACAATCGGCTGCGGCCCAAATAGCATTTCCGGCATCGTAGCCAGTATATCCGGCAGTTTGTATAGGGTCGCATGGATCTAAGGGATCAGTAGTATCCGTAACTTCTTGTCCATCATTAACCCCATCACCATCAGTATCTGGATTATCAGGGTCTGTACCCAAACCTCCTTCTTCTGTATTTGTCAACAAATCTCCATCATCGTCGCATTCTCCACCTGATATATTCACGTCTATACTGCTAACATCATTCTGACCACCGGCAGCTATTGTGGGGACTCCATTAGCATCTACAGTATCTCCTAAGCTGTTATCACCATCCAGGTTCGCAAGAGTAAAGCCGCCGTCACCTTCAAGTGCATCAGGGCAACCATCTGCATCGCTGTCATTGTCCACTGAGTCTTGATTCCCATCGTTGTCGAAGTCTCTAATAGAGCAGTCCCACACCATATTTGAAATTAGGAAAGCTGTATTTCCAAGACTGGCAGCATTTACCGTAGGATCCGCATTTGTAAATTCTATTAATAAATTATCGACAGGATTAGTTATTGTATAAATTACATCTCCATCTGATGTAGACACATTGTTCACAAGTGAATTTCCTTGAAAAACACCCCCTGATAAGTCAGTCACTGCTGATCCAATTGTATAGTCGGAGCCTGATGTAAGCACTAAAGGAGTTCCTCCATTGGAAATGGTCATAGTAAGTTGGTCTGTATATGGATCGCCATTAGCATCAGCTATAGTTCTTTTATCTATATCTACAATTCTAAAACTCAATCCTGTTACTGGTATATCAAAACTAATTTCATATCTAATTGTATTTACATTATTTAAAAACTCACTAATAGGAGCTTGCAATAAAAGACCACTAGTTCCATTAAAATTAGTTCCATTTGTAGAAGAGTAGTTAGGCAGCCCTCCAAAATCTGTGGTACTGTTGTCTGCGGTGTATTCAACAAAATTAACCGTAGTAACAGAAACTGTTGCAACATCATTCCCGGGATTTCCCCCTGTCCATATTGCAGAGCCCCATTCGAGTAGGGATCCTCCTACTCCGCATCCCTCGTCGACATCTAGAATACCATCATTGTCATCGTCCAGGTCAATGTCATTTTGTACTAAATCACCATCACAGTCACCGGTAGGAGAAGTATCAGCACATTGTGCAAACGTCGAATGACTACCACCTATTAGAAACAAGATGAAAATAGAAACAAAGGGTAATAATTTTGCAGAAAAACTATTAATCTTCAATAAAAATAGTCGAAGTAAATTTGAATTAAGATGTTGTGCTTGAAGTATAATTTTAGCCATCACTATGTTCTTATTAAAATTATTATTTGTCCTTATTTCAATATTCTTGTTAAACATTGATTCTAACTGCGATTCGTGTAATTCAGTAATCTAATATTAAGATCATATGAATCTGTATTATAAGTTAAAAACAATATAATAGAGCAAATTAAGTATTTGATTATAAATATCTATTGTTTTAAAGGTTATTAACTCAGAAATTCGTTATAAGAGTTAATAATCAGGATTTAGATGACCAATTAATCTCAATTATTATCATTAACATTGGGTTCAAATCCCATTACCTTCCCCTTTTGGAGCATGAATTTTTTAGCTGCTTCGTATTCATTAGGAATTTCCCCTTCCAAGATCGCTTCCTTGATTGCTTCTTTTATGATCCCTATTTCCCGTGAGGGCTTCAAATTGAAAGTTTTCATGATCTCTTCGCCACTGATCGGTGGCTGAAAATTACGAACGTGATCCCGGGCCTCTACTTCATCTATCTTTTGACGAACCAGGCGAAAGTTATTCTGGTATTTTTTCTGTTTCCTTGGGTTTTTGGTAGTGATATCTGCTTCACAAAGCGTCATAAGATCATCAACGTAATCGCCTGCATCAAAGACCAAACGACGTACAGCAGAATCGGTCACGAAATCCTCTGAAAGTACAACAGGTCTGGAACTCATCAGCACCATTTTCTGAACAAATTTCATCTTCTCATTTAAAGGCATATGCATCCTTTTAAAGAGTTTGTACACCATTTTGGATCCTACGTACTCATGTGCATGAAACGTCCAGCCAATCTTTTTATCGAATCTTTTGGTGGGTGCTTTGCCAATATCGTGAAGCAAGGCAGCCCATCGAAGCCAAAGGTTATCTGTGGCCTTCGCAATATTATCTACCACTTCCAGTGTATGCCAAAAATTGTCTTTGTGCCGCTGGCCCTCCACTTCTTCAATTCCTTGCAAGGCAATTAATTCAGGGAGGATCAACCCTATTAATCTGGTCTGATGCAAAAGTTTGAATCCGACAGACGGCACATCACTCATTAATATCTTGTTTAATTCAACCACCACACGTTCGTTGGAAATGATCTTGATCCTATCCCTGTTCTCTGTGATTGCCTCCAGGGACCTGGGTTCTATAGTAAAATTCAATTGCGATGCGAACCGGATGGCACGAAGCATTCTTAAAGGATCATCAGAATAAGTAATCGCTGGGTCTAAAGGCGTTCTGATCAGTTTTGTCTTAAGATCGCTTACTCCTTGAAAAGGATCTACCAACAAGCCGAAATTGTCCGGATTTAAAGACAGTGCCAGGGCATTTATGGTAAAATCACGGCGTTTCTGATCATCTTCCAGGGTGCCGTTTTCTACCACAGGATTCCTGCTCTCCCTGTTATAACTCTCTTTCCTGGCACCTACAAATTCTACTTCCTTATCCTTGTATTTGAGCATGGCCGTCCCAAAGTTTTTAAAAACGGTAACCTCCGGTTTACCAGGAGTTAATGATGCCACTTTTTTAGCCAGGTCAATACCACTACCCACGGCTACAATATCAATGTCTTTGGGAATACCGCGTTCTAGCAGGAGATCCCTAACAAAGCCGCCAATAACATAACACTCCAATGAAAGTGCCTTAGCTGCTTCAGCGATCGTTTTAAACACCGGATCTTGTAATGCTTCCTTGTAGTTGGTCTTAATCATATTTATTCCCGTATGACTTTTACTGTACCGTCATTGCCCAGTTTTATAATGGAAGAGGACGTACCATTTTGGGTGTCGCGTTGCAAATTTACTACATAGTCTACTCCTTTTAAAATGGTCTGATCTATTTTGCCAAAGTGTGCAGGAGTTGGATTGCCAGCTACATTGGCAGAGGTAGACACAATAGGTTTCTTAAACTTGTTGATCAGATATCGGCAAAATTTATCTGAAGCAACACGAATAGCAAGAGTATTGTCTGCCGCTATTAGGTTCTTGGCAATCCCAATAGGTTCATCATACACAATGGTCGTAGGTTTGGTGGCCAGATCCATTATATCATAGGCTACTTCGGGAACTTTTTTTACATGTTTTTCAAGCATGCCATCATTTGCAACCAAACAGATCATGGCTTTTGTATCTGGCCTTTTTTTTAGGGCATAGATCTTGTTGACGGCTTCCTCATTGGTAGCATCACATCCTATTCCCCATACTGTATCGGTAGGATATAGAATAAGTCCCCCGGCTTCCAGTACCCGAATGCATGAATTGATCTCCTGAGTAAGTGCATCCATTCTTTAGGTTGATTTAGGAACGATATCCAGATCAAAATAACTTACCAATTGTTTCCATTGAGCAGTATTAAAATCCTTTTTAATATTAATATGTTTTAATGAGCTTTTTTGAGAACCCACAATAGGAATGGCATTCTTTGACCTATTGGTGGCTAATTTGCATGTGGTGCCTTTTAAAAGCGACATACTTTTAAACCAAAGATCATCTGCCTTGGGGGCTAACTCCATAAATAGTGTTTCATTATCAAATCTTGGATCAAGGCAATGTGGCGGGTAAAGCACACCTTCGGCACCAATAGGCAAGACGCTAAAGTCATTACTATTTTCTACTTCGTTTACCGGCCATTGGGCGTATGGCAAGTAAGTGCCGTTGGGATCCTTTTTTATAGTTCTCGTCTGGTTTCCAATTATGATGCCCACAAAACCTTGTGATTCTTTATAGAGCAGGTTTAGCCAATTAGGCCGGTACATCAGGTCGTCATCACATGTGATCACATTAGTGTCCGGGTAGGAGTTTATGGTGTGAATCAGCTTCTTATGAGACGAATGTAAATGCGTGGTCCTGATCTCAAATAGATCACCCTGTAATTCGGAAAGTTTAGCAGGTAAAGAATCCTTTAAGGACTCATGAACCCATAGTATGATCTTTTTAGGAAGAACAGACTGATTCATTAGGCTCCTGATAACGAGGTCTACCACTCCTAACCTGGCTTCTATGGTTGTTAAGGAAACGATCACAGGTATCTTCTCCGCAGTTGTATCAGGCAAACGATCCAAAGACAACCTCCTTAATCGAAATGCAGTATACATGGACAATGGCAGCTCTTTAACCTTCATAGATCGAATTTATTCTTGAGATACAAATTCGGTTGCAAATTACATTTTCATATCCGTACAGACGAAAAAAATGTTTAAAATCAGAGGTAGCTTGGTGAGAAGTAAATGTTTTGAAGCTCAATATTCACAGGTATCGGGAATGTCAAGAGCCAAAGTTTTGATTATCAAAATAACAGGCTTCATGGAGCCGGTTATAGTCAAGATAAATCGGAAAAATTAATTTTTTAAAAAGGAAATAAATGGATTCTAAGCAAAGGTTTCTATTTTTGTGCGATGCAGCAAGCTGATCCGAAAATTTCAATCATCGTTAGTACCTATAATTCCGAGGCATGGTTGGAAAAGGTATTATGGGGGTTCGAGTATCAAACATTTAAGGATTTTGAGGTGGTGATAGCGGATGACGGATCCGGACCTAAGACCAAAGCTCTTTTGGTTGATATGGAAGAAAAAGTGTCTTACCCCATGGTTCATGTATGGCAGGAAGATGAAGGGTTCCAAAAATCCAGGATCTTGAATAAAGCGGTCTTGGCCTGTAATTCACCCTATATTATTATGACGGATGGGGATTGTATTCCACGTGAGGATTTTGTGATGGTGCATTATATAAATAAAGAACCGGGATACTTTATCTCCGGCGGCTATTACATGCTGCCAATGAACATTTCTAAAGCCATAACAAAAAAGGATATTGAAGCACAGAATTGCTTTAATATCAATTGGTTAAAAGAGAAGGGAATTCCAAAGACCTTTAAAAACAATAAGCTCACAGCGAGGGGATTTATCTCAACTTTTTTCAATGCAATTACACCAACCAATGCCAGTTGGAACGGTCATAATTCCTCCGGCTGGAAAAAGGATATATTAAATGTAAATGGTTTTGATGAACGAATGCAATACGGAGGTCAGGATAGAGAATTAGGGGAGCGACTTTTTAATTTTGGGCTCAAGTCCAAACAGCTAAGATACAGCGCAGTATGCGTTCATTTAGATCATAAGAGGGGTTATAAAACGCCAGAATCTATTGAGAAAAATAAGTCGATACGAAAGGAGACAAGAACAAAAAAGCAGGTGTGGACCTACTACGGCATCAGCAAGTAATAGGCAAGCTCATTCTTCACTTCAAGACGTTTTAATTCTCGGAAACGTTCCAAGACGCTCAAAGCGTTCAAATAGCAAATAGTAATTCCTTTTCTTCCATCCAAAATGCCAAGTCGCAATATGTAATGGTTAAAGAATTTCCAAGCTGGTTTTAGGGTGTAAAAGAAATAATTAAAGCGTTTTTCACGATAAAAATCTTCTCTAGCTTTTAATCGGCCATAATTCAACATCTTGGCCTTGTAGTCCTCATAATTCTTATAGCAGTAATGGATCAGCTTCTCATTGAGGATGCCAGAAGTACCATCTACTACAAGGGTTTCATGAACTATTTTCTTATCTGAGAATTTGGCCTTGTCCTTTTGGAATAAACGATAATTCTTATCGGTTTGCCATCCACTATAGCGAAGTGCAGTCTTTTGGAACATGAATTTTCTGTAGAACCAATATGCGGCGTGAGGTTGATCTTCCTGCACGGTAGCTTCAATTTCTTTCCTAAGTCCTTCCGGGACAATTTCGTCTGCATCCAGAAATAGAACCCATGGATTAGATGCCTGAGTGAGGGCGAAGGTTTTCTGTAAAGTGAAATTGGAAAACGGGTGCTGTATCACTTTTACTCTTGGATGATCTTGCAGATATTCATAGGTGCCATCTGTACTATATGAATCAACTACTACGATCTCATCGGCGAAGGAAACAGAATCAAGACAGGCTTGTATATACCCCATTTCATTGAAGGTGATAATGAGCGCTGTAATTTTTTGATTCTTTTTTTTCATACTACTAAGATCTAATAAGTCACTTGATTTAAATGCTAAGTTATAACAATAAAAAAGTCATAAAATTGTCTTTGCACGAAAAATTCCTACAAATTATACAGCAACATTATACTCTCGTAACGCATTATTTAAGGAAGTCTTCAAATCGGTACTTGGTTTGCGTTTCCCAATGATCAGGGCACAAGGAACCTGATAGGAACCTGCCGGAAATTCTTTGGTGTAACTCCCTGGTATAACAACTGAACGAGCCGGAACCCTACCTTTAAGTTCCACCGGAGCAGATCCTGTGACATCTATTATCTTGGTTGAAGCCGTTATTACCACATTGGCACCAAGTACGGCTTCTTTTTCTACTCGTACTCCTTCAACTACTATACAACGGCTACCAATAAAGGCATTATCTTCAATGATGACGGGAGAAGCCTGCAAAGGTTCCAAGACGCCACCGATCCCAACTCCTCCACTTAAATGAACGTTCTTTCCTATTTGAGCACAACTACCTACCGTGGCCCAGGTATCAACCATAGTACCTTCATCTACATAGGCACCAATATTAACATAACAGGGCATTAAAATGGTTCCTGGTGCTATGTAAGCGCCATGTCTTGCAACAGCATGTGGGACTACTCTAATTCCTTTTTCCTTATAGCCTTTTTTTAGAGGAATTTTATCGTGGTATTCAAAGATCCCTACTTCCATGGTTTCCATTTTCTGAATGGGAAAATACAGGACCACCGCCTTTTTTACCCATTCATTTATCTGCCATCCGTCTTTGGTGGGTTCGGCACAACGCAAACTTCCGGAATCAATGAGATTGATCACTTCTCTAATGGCCTTCTGAGTATCTGCTTCTCTGAGCAATTCGCGGTTGTCCCATGCTTTTTCGATGGTATTTTGTAGTTCCTTCATGGAGGTAATTAAAATTTTTGCAAAGATAGTAGGTAGACCGGGATTATGAGGTCGAATTTTATAGGAATAACAATTTATCCTGTATTTTTGCAAAAAAAAATAATACTTGGGGAGGATCATTGGCTTGGATTATGGGAAAGTAAGAACTGGGATCGCTGTAACGGATGAATTACAATTGATCGCTTCTGGCCTAACTACTGTGCTTACTTCAGATCTATTACCCTTCCTAAAAAAATATGTCAGTGAAGAAAAGGTGAACGGTTTTGTAGTAGGAGAGCCTAAGCAAATGAATAATACACCCTCGGAATCGGAAGCCCTGATCGGACCTTTTATCCAGGTTCTAAAACAATCATTTCCTGAAATACCCGTTTATCGACAGGATGAACGATTTACGTCACAAATGGCCGTAAAAAGCATGATCGCTTCCGGAATGAAGAAAAAACAAAGACGTAACAAAGAGATGGTGGATCAGATCAGTGCAACCATTATTCTGCAGGCTTATTTGAATAAATATTGAAGTATGCGCAGAGGCACAGAGAGTCTTAAACGGAGAAAGGTTAGACAGTATTTTAGTTTTTTATTTAAGTGGATAGACAAAAGAAGATTAAAGAAAAAGGAGTTTGTAATTATTAGTAAGAATTGTTGGGGGGGTCAATTATATCAATGGTTAGGGACACCATACAATACACCATTTGTAGGCCTTTTCCTTTTTGGCCCTTGTTATATTAAACTGCTGGAACGATTTGATTATTATATTCAACAGGAACTGGTATTTATAGAGCAATCTAGATATAAAACCTATTTAAAACATAGGTATCCTATTGGACTTTTAGGGGATCTGGAAATTCATTTTCAACATTATGCTAATCAGGAGGAAGTTAGAGATAAATGGAAACGGCGGGTAAACAGAATGAATTTAGTTGCGAATAAAGATAATTTTTATTTTACCATATGTGAGCGAAGAGAAACTGATGAGAAGATTATCAAACGATTTCACAAATTACCTTTTAAAAATAAAATTTCATTTTCTCTAGATCGCATTGAGAATTTAAATAACAGGCAACATATTCAGGTAGATCCATCTAAAAAAAAGAAAGATGACATGTTTTACAATGGCAAAAAATTATTTAAACTTACTTTTATGTATGTGGATATAATTAATTGGATCAATACTGGAAACGTTTTAAGAACAAGATTTAAGCGATAAAAAATACGATAGATGATTTTACCTATAATAGCATATGGTGATCCGGTACTCAGGAAAGTGTGTGCGGAAATTGATCAGCAATACGAAGGTTTAGAAACGCTTATCAGTAATATGTGGGATACCATGTACAATGCCAACGGTGTTGGTCTGGCTGCCCCTCAAATAGGATTGCCTATACGTCTTTTTATGGTAGATACCTCTCCCTTCGCAGATGATGAGGAGCTGACAAAAGAGGAGCAGGAGCAACTTGAAGGATTTAAAAAGGTATTTATCAATGCCAAGATCGTAGAGGAAACCGGTACTACCTGGCTATTTAATGAGGGCTGCCTTAGTATACCTGATATTCGTGAAGATGTATCAAGGAAAGATACGATCAACATTGAGTATATGGATGAACATTTCAAAGTGCATACCCATACCTACGACGGACTTTTGGCCAGGGTCATACAGCATGAATACGACCATATTGAAGGCATTCTCTTTACCGATAAGGTTTCCAGCCTGAAAAAACGCTTATTAAAAGGGAAGTTGACCAACATTTCGAAAGGTAAAATTGAAGTAGATTATAAAATGCGCTTTCTATTATTAAAAAAAGCACGTTAGGGAAGGTCGAATCAGATTAATTTTACATATTTGCGCCGAAATCATTGAATTCTATGAGTTTAGATAAGATTTTATCAATAGGGGGAAAACCCGGGTTATTCAAATTGGTGACCCAAACCAGGACAGGCTTTGTTGCCGAGTCCCTTATAGATGGTAAAAGGATCACGGTGGGGATGACCAGCAATGTAAGTGTGTTATCTGAGATCGCAATATTCACTTTGGAAGAAGAATTGCCCTTGGTCGCAGTTTTTAAAAAGATACAGGAGAAGGAAGATGGAGGTAAGACCTCAGTAGGACATAAAGAGGACAAATTAAAATTGGAAGAGTATTTTTTTGAGGTAGTTCCCGATTATGATGAGGACCGTGTATATCCCAGCGATATCAAAAAAGTGATCCAATGGTATAATTTATTACATCAGCATGGGATCACAGATTTTACTGTAGAAGAAGAGGCTGAAGCCGATACAGAAAAAAAATAATACATCTCTTTTCCCTCCCATTTTAATAGGATAACTTCCCGTATTAATTCTTTATATTAGGAGCTTCATTTAAAACACACTCCTAATGATTCGGTCTATTACTTTCCTATTTTTACTATCGCTTTTATTGGTTCCGGGACAATTACTCCTGGCACAAGATACCATACAGAAAACAGACTCAATAAAGAAGGCTACCAAGGAACTACCGCTAGAACCAGAACGCACCATTGCCTTTTCAACTTCAGAAGCCACATGGATGTCTCTGGATGTAAGTCCTGATGGCAAAACAATTGTCTTCGACCTTATGGGGGATATATATTCCATTCCAATTACTGGTGGAAAGGCCACTGCAATCACAAGTGGAATAGCGTATGATGTTCATCCACGATTTAGTCCGGACGGAAAATCCATAGTTTTTATTTCAGACAAAAGTGGCTCAGATAATATTTGGACCCTTCGTTTAGAGGACAAGGAAGAAAAACAGATCAGTAAAGAAAGTCGGCATAATTTCTTTTCAGCAGAATGGACGCCAGATGGTGACTATATCGTAGGCGCCAAAGGAAAAAGAAATATCAAATTGAACATTTACCACAAAGAAGGTGGGGGAGGAAGTGCTTTGATTGGGGAGCCGAAAGAGCTTAAGGTCATAGATCCTGCCTTTAGTGCAGATGGCAAGTTGTTGTATTTTTCGCAACGAAGAAATGCCTGGAACTATAATGCACAACTGCCACAATATCAAATAGGCACCTATGATATGGAAGATGGCGACATGGATGTTATTACATCCAGATATGGATCTGCCTTTACACCAACCTTGTCTCCGGATGGAAAATGGCTTGTTTATGGGAATCGATTTGAAGCCCAAACAGGTCTTGTATTACGTAATTTAAAAACAGGAGAGGAACGCTGGTTGGCCTACCCGGTGCAAAGAGATGAACAAGAGTCTATTGCTCCATTGGGGGTACTACCCGCCATGTCATTTACGCCAGATAGCAAAGAACTTATTGCCTCCTATGGAGGAAAGATCTATTCAATAGGTTTGGAGACCAATACAGCAAGTGAGATTCCTTTTTCGGCAGATGTTTCCTTAGAGCTAGGACCGCGACTAAAATTCAACTACCCCATTGAAGATTCGGCAGAAGCTTTTGTGACTCAGATCAGGGATGCAAAACCATCTCCTGATGGTAAAAGATTAGCTTTTACAGCATTAAATAGACTTTATGTAATGGAACTTCCTGGAGGTACTCCCAGAAGATTAACCAGCAATGATTTTACTGAGGCCCAGCCAAGTTGGTCTACAGACGGCACTAATCTTGTGTATACTACCTGGAAATTCGGAGGGGGTCATTTATTTAAGATCAATGTGGAAGGAAGAGCCAGGCCCATTCAATTAACACAAGAACCAGGAATTTATAGTGCACCTGAGTGGTCATATAAGAGTGACAGAATAGCTTTTCTAAAAGGAACCACTCAGACATACGAAGATGCTATTGGCCCTCGGACCAGTAGGGCTCAGGAGGACCTGGTTTGGGTTTCCTCCAATGGGGGACCTATTCAATTTATAGATAAATCCAAAGGGAGGCAACAACCACATTTTACGAAAATAGATGATCGAATTTACTTAAGTCATGCTACTAAAGGGCTGATCTCTATTCGTTGGGATGGTACGGATGAAAAAGAACATCTTAAATTAAAAGGGATAGAGACCTATGGGTCTCAGGATATTTTTGGGAAGGATCATTTGGAAGGATCGCAGAACAGTTATCTCCCGATGATAGTTGATAACAGGGAAGATAATGACAAGGCATCCAGGCCTTCCGAAATACGTATTTCCCCTGATGGAACCAAGGCACTGGCACAGATCAATAACGATATTTATTCTGTGACCATTCCCCGGTATGGCAAAACACCAACTATTTCTTTAGCTTCGGCAGAGAAGGCTGCATTTCCGGCAATGAAACTAACGGTAATGGGAGGCGAATTCCCTGCCTGGGCCTCGGATAGTAAAAAAGTGCATTGGTCGCTGGGAGCAAGTCATTTCCGATACGATCTCGATGCCGGTAAACAATTCAAGGATAGTGTTGAAGCGGTTAAAAAGAAAGAAAAAGAATTAAAGATAACGGAGAAGACCAAAGATTCAACAGAGACCGGAGAGGATAAGAAGGAGAAGGAAAAAGAAGCTGTCTTCAAAGCTGAGGAGTTTAAAATTAAAGTTGCTTATAAAAAGCAGATGCCCAAAGGCACCCTCTTATTACAAGGTGGAAGGATCATTACCATGAAGGGAGATGAGGTCATCGAGAAAGGAGATGTTCTTGTAGAAAATAACAGGATCAAAGCCGTTGGAGCTTCAGGATCTTTGGTAATACCAAAAGGGACCACCGTAATTGATGTGAGTGGCAAAACACTTACGCCAGGATTTGTGGATACGCACGCCCATTTGCGGCCCAGTTGGGGGATTCATAAGAACCAGGTTTGGGGGTACTCGGCCAACCTAGCTTATGGGGTTACAACTACAAGGGATCCGCAAACTGGTACTACTGACGTGTTGACCTATTCGGATATGGTGGAAGCCGGGATATTGCATGGCCCAAGGGTTTACAGCACAGGGCCCGGAGTAGGCTTTTGGGGATATAAAATAACAAGCCTGGATCATGCCAAAGAGGTGTTGAAGCAATACAGTGAGTACTACAATACTAAAACTATTAAAATGTACCTGGTTGGGAATAGGCAACAAAGGCAATGGATCATAATGGCGGCCAAGGAGTTGAAGTTAATGCCCACTACAGAAGGGGGGCTCGACTTTAAATTAAACATGACTCAATTGCTTGATGGATACCCGGGACATGAACATTCTTTACCAATTCATCCAATTTATCAAGATGTAGTTAAGACCATAGCGGAATCTAAGATGGCTGTGACACCTACCTTATTGGTTTCATACGGAGGACCTTGGGCTGAGAATTACTACTATTCGCGTGAAGATGTGTGGGGGGATAAAAAATTACAATATTTCACACCTTATGAAGAACTGGCGCGAAAGTCGAGGAGACGTCCAGGTTGGTTTATGGATGAAGAACATGTATTTCAGAAACACGGCATGTTTATGAATGATCTGGTTAAAGCTGGAGGCATTGCCGGCATAGGCAGTCACGGGCAATTACAAGGCCTTGGTTACCATTGGGAATTATGGTCTGTAGCAAGCGGGGGAATGGGGAATCATGATGCCTTAAAAGTAGCAACGCTTCACGGAGCTACCGCCCTTGGGCTGGAAACCGATCTTGGAAGCATAGAAGCTGGGAAACTGGCAGATATTCTGATCATAGCTCAAAATCCGTTAGATTCCTTGAGGAATACAAATTCACTTACCCATGTAATTAAGAATGGAACTGTCTATAGTGCAGATACCTTAGATGAAGTATGGCCCGTGACAAAAAAAGCAGCACCTTTTACCTGGCAGACAAAGAAACCTGTTGGGCTTCCGGGAACTGATAAATAAGGCATATTCAATTAAAAAGGACGTCCATGACGTCCTTTTTTGTTAACGGGAAGTATCCTTTATAAAATCGGACACATCTTTTTTAAACTGCGCCATAGAGGGTGGATGTGTATACATCATATGTCCGGCCTCATAATATTTCATCAGGATGTTATCCTTGATCTCCTTGGTCAATCCTAAATGGTTGATGCTATGCTCTACTCCATAAAAGACTGTGGCAATATCATAGATCCCATTCAGGATCAAGACCTTCATATTGGGATCCTTGGACATTGCTTCGGCCAAATCAACCCCTGTATTGATTGCGGCCTGCGTACCCCAACGATCATTTCCGGCGTGGGTCCAATCCCATTTAAACCCTTTTCTGCCATAGGCTGAAGTAGCATAATTTAGTGACTTATTTACCTTAAGATCCCGGTATAAATAATCGAGAAATCCGGCAATATAAGCTGGTGAAATAGCATCACTTTGAGGATCACGATTTCCCTCCTGTGCCAACGGGTCCTGGTTGATACCTGTGAATCGGGAATCTAAACGGCCTACGAGTTCACCTTGTTCACGAAGGAATTCTGCGAAAAACTCACTGTTTGTCACACGTAGATCTGCCTTCATCCAATAATCCATACTGGTGCCCGTATAGGCCGCTAATTTCGCTGCCACAGATTTTTTCTCTTCCATATCTAATCGATCGCCTTTGAACAAAGCAGGCGTATACACTTCTTCAGTAAAAGTTCGGATCTCATTGAGGTAGTCATAGACATTTTCCGGTTTGTTCTCTACCCTATCATGGTACCAAGCTGTGGCCGCATAGGTGGGGAAATGAACAATGTAGGGCAAGTCATCATTTGGTGGAAAAAGTAGTGTTCTTAGGTCGAATACGGCAGACACCATGATCACCCCATTCATGGCTATACCATCGCCCAGCAATTTGTTCATCAGTCCGGCATTCCTAAAAGTACCATAGCTTTCACCTAAGAGGTATTTAGGACTGTTCATCCGGTCGTTCTCTATCAGGAATTGTTTAACAAAAAGAGAAAGACTCTTAATATCCTGGTCTACTCCCCAAAAATCCTTGAACTTTGCTTTACCTAAAGGAACACTAAGACCTGTACCAACCGGGTCTATCATGACCAGGTCTGCAACATCGAGAATGGAATAATTATTATTTACTAGTTGATAAGGCGCGGCAGGGGTATAGTCCGGGTCATTTACTATAATTCGTTTTGGACCTAAAATACCCATATGGAGCCAGAAGGATGAAGAACCCGGACCTCCATTGTAGGCAAATACAATAGGCCGTTTTCTTGTATTTATATCCCGTTTATCCCCTTTGCTGTAAAATGTATGACCTATTAGGGCCAGGGGTTTATTGTTCTCATCTCGTATTTGGAAGGTTCCTGCTTTAGCGGTTAGGTAAATAGTCTTACCATTAATAAATACACTTTGCATAGTAGTGGATACCTCAGCTTTTGGCAAAGTGTCATTCTCAGTTTGAGCGTATATCAGCCCAACAAACAAGAAGGCAATACAGGTTATAAAAACTCTCATAATTGGTTTATTTTAGTTATCAAATTAGCTCTAAAGACACTTAATCTTTAAGGATCTCTTTGTAGGCTCTATTGCTTTTTACCCAATCTATTCTGGGAGAGGCGTAATATTTTACATTCATCATATCCAGGAAAGGGGCCTGATTGGCAAGTCGTACTCTAAAGTTTTCCCAATCCCTGTTTTCTTCCAGGCTCCAACTCAATTCTGAATACCCTATGACCCTAGGAAAGGCGAGATACTCTAATTCTTCGATATTACTTATTGTTTCCGACCATAATGGTGCTTCTACCCCAAGGATCATGTCTTTTGGAATTTGATCCACATAGGTCTCCGGGGTCCAAACATAGGCAGTATCCACGGGGATATATGCTGCCCAATGTAATCCATGTTTAGAAAGCGTATCGTATTGCATATCTAAATAGGTTTTTTTGGCAGGGGATAGGATTACTTTCATCCCTTTTTCAATGGCCATTTTAGCATTTCGCTCATTGTCCCAGAATTGGGCAATAGAGGTACTATCCAGATCTGCCTGGGCTACCTCGTCCCATCCTATCATTTGCTTCCCGTGCTTCTGCACAATCTTTTCTACCCGGTTTACAAAATACAGGTAATCTGCTTTTTTGGTGGCGTGGCTCTCATCTCCACCAATATGAAAATATGGTCCGGGTGAAATTGCACTAATCTCGCGCACTACATCATCTATAAATGAGTACACGGTATCTTTTCTGGTATCGAAGGTGCTAAAGCCAACGCGCGTTCCCTGATACAACTGTGGCGTTTTTCCGGTGCCATCTAAAAAAGGGTATGAGACAGAGGCAGCATTTGTATGGCCCGGCATATCTATTTCCGGAACGATCATCATATAGCACTCCTCGGCGTAGGCCACTATATCTTTATAATCCTCTTGTGTAAAAAACCCTCCGGCCTCTCCACCAACTTCTGTACTACCACCTATTTCAGTAAGCTTGGGCCAGGATTTTATCTCAATTCGCCATCCCTGATCATCCGAAAGGTGCAGGTGTAAGACGTTTATTTTGTAATAAGCCAGAAGATCAATGTATTTTTTCACATCCTCCACTGAGAAAAAATGCCGAGCCACGTCTAACATGGAACCGCGGTACTCAAAATTAGGGTGGTCTTCTATAGTACCCGTAGAGATTGGCCAAATAGAGTTTTCTGAAAGGGTGTCGTTGCTGATCTCAGGGATGAGTTGCCTTATGGTTTGTACTCCTCTAAAAGCCGCTTTAGCGGTTGGGGCTTCTAGTATCAAAGAATCTTTTTTTATATATAGGGTATAGGCTTCATCATTGGGCCATATTTTCTCTTCTTGCTGGAAAAGGTAGATTACTGCATCACCTGTTTGTCCTTCAGCGGCATTTGTGTCTAGTCTTAAACCCGTTTTTTCAGCTATCTTATCTGTAAGGTAGCTTGCCACTTGTTGCAAACTTTCATTTTTTGAATTGGTTTCTATTCGTGTATATTGATCTAAACGAAATCCACTATTCGTAGCTATTATTGAACTAGGCATAGGGATCAGATTTTCACTTTTTAGATCTGTTTCAGGCATTACAATTTCTTTTTGTGGAGCCTCACATCCCACAGTAAGAATAATGCTCAGCACTCCTATTGTAATAGCCAATCTGTTGTTCATTTTATCCATATAGTTTAGTTTAGAAAGGGTTTGATCACCTCGTACCAAAGGTCATATCCTTTTTGATTCATATGTAAGCCATCTTCAATAAATAAGCTTTCATCAATAACTTGATTTCGCAACATCACGTCCCAAACATTTGCAAAAGCTATTTGAGGAGATTGTTCCGCATATTCTTTTAATTTCAGATTCAGCTTTATATAGCGCTTTTTTAATTCCCAGCGAACTATACTTGGTTTCGTTGAGATCAAAACTACCCGAGTATCAGGATAGTGTTGCCAGATTCTGTCAACGATCTTTCTGGTTATTCTGATGACTCTGTTTGGTCTTTTCTTAAAATTGATATCATTGTCACCTTCATAAATAAAGACCATTTTAGGTTTATATGAAAGTACCAATGGTTGGAGGTGTTTCAACAGATCTCTTGTTTGTGATCCACCAAAACCTGTATTGAGGATCTGGTGATCAGGAAATAGATCTTCGAGTCCTTCCCACAACCGCACACTAGAGCTCCCTGTGAATACGATTGTTTCTTTCTTCTCATCCCAAATACTGTCATATCGTTTGGCTATCATTGCCACTTCTTCGGTAAAATCCTTCGCCTTTTGCGCATTACATATGAAGGTCAAACAACCGAAAAGGAATAGAAAATATTTAAGTTTAGTCGGAATCATCTCGGACGTAATAATTTCTTATTTCATAGGCGTTATGATATTTTCCGCTACTCCCCAGTCATAAAAACGGCCAATCCAGGAATCGGAGGGTAGGTCCTGTTTTTTCATTCCAAAACCATGACCACCTTTAGAGTACATATGAAGTTCGGCTTTTTGATCGGCAGCCAACCATGAATTATAGAGTTCAATACTTCCTTTTGCTAGCCCCAAGGGATCATCAGAAGCACAGATAACAAGCATTAAAGGAGGATTTTCCGGCGCTTCCTGTACCGGCATGGCCGAGGTCCAGGAATATACGGGGACAATAAAATCTGGCCGGGAAGCTCCCTTGCCTTCATAAGCAACTCCCTGGGTGACGGCTCCTCCGGCAGAGAATCCCATAAACCCTATCTTATTTTCGTCAATTCCCAATTCTTCTGCATGCTCGCGCACATATTGCACAGCCGTTAGTCCATCCGCGATAGAATATGGCATTACAGCACCTACCAATCTAATGAATTCATCTAAATTGTTACTGCTCATTTCATTGAGTTCCTGTACCCCATCTTCGCCCGTAGGTACCAGTCTGTACTTTAGGACAAAAGCGGTAATTCCTTTATTATTTAACCATTTAGCAACCATATTGCCTTCACTTTCTATGCTTAAGGCATACAGGCCTCCTCCGGGAGCTACAACTACCGAGGTACCGTTTGCAACAGCGGCATCTGGTCTGAATACTTCCATGCTTGGTGTGGACACATTACAAATCACTTCATTATTCCAATTCTTGGAAAAGAAAGCCTTTTCCTCTCCTTCCCATTGTACGTTTTCTGGACTCTCATAAGGTAAATTAATGATCTCTTGTGCATGAATACTAATGATAAAGAGAAGGGATACTAGAAATAGGATAGGTGTTTTCATAGTTATTAAAATTGAGTCCATTTTGGACGAAGCTCTAAAATAGGAAATAATCTAATGTATCAAATACCTTGGCCACTTCTTAATTTTAAAAATAATGTTACATTTAGTACATTAAGCAGTCAATCTTTTCAATGAAACATACTAAGTATTATATATTCGTTCTGAATATATTATTCTGTTTATCTCTTTCAGCTCAGAGTGTTGGAACTACCTACAAGGGAGATCGACCCAGTATGAAAGCTATTAAGATTGAATCTGCACCTGAGATAGACGGGGAGGTACTCAATGACCCACTTTGGCAGACCATTCCACAGTACAGTGATCTTATTCAAACCCAACCCAATTTTGGATATCCGGCCAGTGAACGGACCGATATTCGAATAGCATATACAGATGATACCTTTTATCTATCAGTGGTTTGTCATGATGCGCGACCTTCAGAATTAGTGGTTTCTGATGCAAGACGAGATGCTGATCTGGACAATACTGATGCTTTTATCTTTATTTTGGATACCTATAAAGACGGACAGAACGGCTTTATTTTTGGCACCAACTCACAGGGGGTGGAGTACGATGCTCAGGTAGACAATGAAGGGCAGGGAAATTTTAATGCCAACCGTCAACAAGGTGGCACCATTGGTGGCTTTAACCTGAACTGGGATGCCAGCTGGGTGGTTCAAACGCAAGTGGGAGAATTTGGTTGGAGTGCAGAATTTGCAATTCCCTTACGTACTATTCGATTCCAATCTGGTAAAGATTGGGGTATCAATTTTAGAAGGAATATTCGCAAGTCGAACGAGATTGTTTACTGGGCTCCTATACCACTTGGATTTTCCATCAACAGATTATCTCTGGCGGGTACTTTGACAGATCTAGATCTAAGAAGCCCCGGAAATTTAAAGGTAATACCTTATGTATTAGGCAAATTTGAAAAAGATTACGAACAAACAGATCCCAGCGTTGATTTTAGCCCGGATGCGGGAGGAGATATTAAATATAGCATAACGCCAAGCCTAACACTCGATGTTACTTATAATACTGATTTTGCCCAGGTAGAGGTAGATGATCAACAAGTAAATCTTGATCGTTTCAACCTGTTCTTTCCTGAAAAGCGAGCATTTTTCTTGGAAAACGCAGGCTTGTTCACTGTGGGAAGTCCTGGCGAAGTAGATCTTTTTTTTAGCCGAAGAATCGGAATAGGGTCCGAAGGTAATCTGGTACCTATTATTGGTGGTGCTCGACTCTCCGGAAAGCTCAACAGAACGAATGTCGGAATGCTGTCTATGTTCACGGAAGATGTAGCTGAGGCGGGCATAGAAAAGAACAATTTTAGTGTGGCCAGGGTTAATCATGAATTCAAAGGAAGGTCGGCATTGGGAGCTGTATTTATCAATCGTTCTGGTTTAGAGAGCAGCAACGATTTTAACCGTACCACTGCTATTGATGGCAAATTAGGATTAGGAAACAAAGCACGTCTATCCGGATTTTACGCACGCACCTATGACCCCAATGATACCATCAATGCACATGCTTTTAAAATGCAGGCCGATTATTTATGGAACAACCTCGAAATGCGACTTGCCTATACAGAAGTGGGGCAGGGTTTTAATCCCGAGGTAGGCTTCTTGCTAAGATCTGCTTTTAGAAAGCCGGAGGCCCTTATTCTATACCGATACAGGCCCAAAAAAGAAAACTCGAAGATCCTGGAATTACGGCCCCATATTTCGTACAGAGGATATTGGAATTTTGAAGGTTTTCAGGAAACAGGCTTCCTGCATTTAGATAACCACTGGGAGTTTAAGAGCGGACTGGAGATCCATACCGGGATGAATATTACCACGGAAGGAGTGGTCAGTGCCTTTGAGATCTCGGATGGTGTTTTTATTCCGGCAGGGACATATGACCATACGGAAGCGCAAATAATCTTTTTCACAAATAGAAGTAAACCACTTTCTATTAATGTGCGTTCGGTGATGGGCGGTTCTTTCGGAGGTTCACGGTATTTGAATAGTGGTACGCTGAGCTATCGCCAGGGTGATAATTTTAATATTGACCTAAGTTATCAAAACAATCGATTTGAATTACCGGGAGGAAGCTTTACCGCTAATATCCTTAGAACACAGCTCTCCTATGCCTTTACTCCAAGTATATATCTTCAGGGGCTGATTCAGAACAATACTGTGGACAAGCTATGGGCTGTAAATGTTCGCTTTAGTTGGCTACAAAGGGCTAATACAGGACTTTTTGTAGTGTATAACCATAATTTAAGGGACGGAGATCCACTCAATAACAGCTTAATCATTAAGTATACACGGATGTTCGATCTCGTAAAATAATACTAAGTCTTATTCTTGAAGTTCCGGATATAAGATCTCCTCATTGATCTCAGGCACATTCCCGATATATGCCTTGCCTCGTAGTTTATGTACGGTATGGGCCTGGAGTTCTTCTTCGGGGTAGGTATGAATAAGATCTTGAATTGCTTTCTCATCCAATTCATCCTCAACGGGGATCAACCATTTGTCTTCCATATCATCTAGCAATATCAAGGGCATTCTGGGGCCTTGCAGCTTTGGATTGTTATGGATCCTGGCCATCATAGGATTGCCTTCCGTGGTTACAATACTAAAGGTATTGAGGTATTCGTCAGATTCGGGATCCTTCCATCTATTCCAAAGTCCGGCCAATACTAAAGGCTGTTGATCTTTTCTGTGAATAAAATAAGGATAGGTCTTTCCCTTGAAGTGGTGGTGTTCGTAAAAACCGTCTACATATACCAGACAACGGTGATACTTAGCCGCAGTTCTGAAGGAAGGTTTTTCAAAGATGGTTTCCCCACGAGCATTTAGGGTATTGTTCCAGATCTTTTTTTGCTGAACTCCATCCTTTACCCAGTGAGGTACCAATCCCCAGGTAGCTACTTCCGGAACCACGCGATCATCTTCTGTGTAGATCAGGAGCTTTGGATGCTGAAATCCAGATGCATGGTAGATAGGAAGGTCTGTCAATGGCGCCAATTTTTGTTCTATTTCCCTGATAGCGATCTCGTCGCCGTATTGCCTGGCACGTTTTAATTGAGCTTCTAAGCTTGCTTTAATATCGTAACACATCCTTTTTGATCATTGATTTGAATTAGTTTCGGCCTTAAACCCCGGTCCTTTGATAAATCTACCGGGGAAGGCTCCTGTGTGTTCTCCATTGCTGAGAACAGGGACTCCATTAACCAAGACATGGATCATTCCGGTGGCGTATTGATGTGGCTCTTTAAAGGTGGCATTGTCTGTAATACTATCCGCGTTAAAGAGAACGACATCTGCGAAATATCCCTCCTTTAAAGCACCTCTTTTCTTCAGTTTTAAGTTGGTTGCAGGCAGGGTCGTTAATTTATAGATCGCTTCTTCCAGCGATATTACTTTTTCTTCCCGTACAAAATGGCCAAGAAGACGTGCAAAGGAACCATATGCTCTGGGATGTGTGCTTTGTTCTAAAAATACGCCTTCATTGGTATATGAGCCGGCATCAGAACAGATAGCCATATAAGGTAGGGCCAGTTTCTTTTTGATATTCTCTTCAGACATGGAAAAATAAACCACCTGAATTCTGCTATTATCTTCATAAATAAGGTCCGCCACGCTTTCTCTGGCTGATTTACGTCGTTCAGCAGCTACTTCGGCCAGGGTCTTTCCGATCAGGGATCTCAGCTCCTTATTTCTAAAACCAACAAGAAGGATGTTTTCCGGAGGCACATGAAAATCGATCTCCGCAATCATTTTTTTGCGCTTGGCAGGTTGTGCCATAAGAGCTATGGTACTGCTATGTCCACCTTCCTTGGCCCAGGCAGGTAACAATACATTAAGTCCGGTTGAACTGGCATTATACATATACATATCCGTAGTTATGGGCAGGCCATTTGTTCTGGCAGCATCTATCATTTGGATAGCACTATCTAGCAGGTGCCAGTTGGCGGTTCCGGATGCCTTAAAATGATAGATCTCTGCTGGGATCTTGGCTTCCTCAGATATGGTGATCAATTCTTGCACAGCCTCGAGCAGCTTACCCTCCTCATCCCTGATATGTGAGATGTACATCCCGTTATATTTAGAAGCAACCTTAGCCAGCGAAATGATCTCTGGTGTTTGTGCATGACCACTGGGAACATATATAAGGGAGGTAGAAAGGCCTACAGCGCCTTCTTCCATAGCTTGCTCTACAAGGGATTCCATCTGTGCTAATTCTTCCTCAGTGGGAATTCTATTTTCATAACCCATGACATACTCACGAATGGTACCATTCCCAACAAACGAAGCAATATTGGTAGAGACCCCTTTTTCTTCTATAAAATTGAGATACCCACCTAGGGTATTCCAGGGTATATCATAAGTGATGCTCTGTTGCCCTTCCTTCATTTCTTTGGCCATGGTCTCATTCAATGGTCCCATAGAATGACCTTCTCCCATCACTTCCAGAGTAACTCCCTGGCGGATATCGCCCTGAGACCTGCCATCTTCGATCAACGAAACATTGGCCCAACTCAACATATTTATAAAACCGGGAGCTACGGTAAGTCCGGTGGCATCAATTTCCAAATTTCCCCGGGCATCCGTAAGATCTCCCATAGCTGCGATAGTATCTGCATTTATGCCCACATCACCCACAAAGCCTTTACTTCCTGAACCATCTAATACATAGCCATTTTTGATCAGAATATCATAGGTGGCAGGCGAGGAACAACTAAATAAAATGCCAATAAAGAACAGAAGAACAAGAATTGAAGATCGATTCATATGCCGGGTTTTAAAAAGATTAGACCATACAGGAGTTTCTGGAGTGGTACTTAAAAATACTCCAAAAAATGGGCACTCCCAAAACTTTCATCTTTGTACTTTTGCGCAAAAGTAAATCAATGAATTCGCGGAAAGATCAATTAGAAGCGCTAGACCGACTTCTCACAATCATGGAAGAGTTACGGGCCCAGTGTCCCTGGGATAAAAAGCAGACCATGCAAAGCCTGCGCCATCTCACCATTGAAGAGACCTATGAACTGGGTGACGCCATTTTGGACGGGGACCTACCGGAAATAAAAAAGGAATTAGGAGATCTTTTACTCCATATAGTCTTTTATGCCAAAATTGGTTCTGAAACAGGGGATTTTGATATAGCCGACGTGAGTAATTCGATTTGTGACAAATTGATAAACAGACATCCCCATATTTATGGCGATGTGGATGTGGCTGATGAGGAGGAAGTAAAGAGAAATTGGGAAAACATCAAACTAGCTGAAGGAAAGAAAAGTGTTCTTGAAGGGGTTCCCGCTAGTTTGCCTGCTTTGGTAAAAGCCAATAGGATACAGGATAAGGTAGCCGGGGTGGGGTTCGACTGGGAAAAGCCAGAACAAGTATTTGAAAAATTACAGGAAGAGCTTGGAGAACTTCAGGAGGAGATTGGAAACGGAACAGAAGAGCGGATAGAGGCCGAATTTGGGGATGTTTTATTCTCTATGGTAAACTACGCTCGGTTTCTAAAGATAAATCCGGAAAACGCGCTTGAGCGCACCAATAAGAAATTTATAAAGCGTTTCTCCCATTTGGAGCGTAAGGCCAAAGAAGCAGGAAAATCTCTTAAGGAAATGACTTTGGCGGAAATGGACATTCACTGGAACGAGGCGAAACATTTATAAAATAAAAAGTACACATTTGTTAGGTCGTTATACCAAAGAATTTCGTTACAACATAAGGCTTTCGGTCCCCGTTATCCTGGGGATGCTGGGTCATACCTTTGTGGCCTTTGCAGATAATATTATGGTAGGGCAACTAGGCACTGCCGAGTTGGCTGCGGTATCACTGGGAAATAGTTTTGTTTTTATAGCCATGTCACTTGGTATCGGTTTTTCCACGGCCATTACCCCACTTGTTGCAGAAGCCGACGGGGCAGGCAATAAGGAAGATGGTAAAAGAGCACTAAAGCACGGGTTGGTCCTCTGTACCTTGCTAGGAATTTCCCTCTTTGGTCTAATACTTCTGATAAAACCATTGATGTACATGATGGATCAACCACCAGAAGTGGTGGTCCTCGCCATTCCATATTTAGATCTAGTAGCTTTTTCGCTGGTACCCCTGATCATGTTTCAGGCATTTAAGCAATTTTCAGAGGGACTTTCACAGACCAAATACCCTATGTATGCCACAATTATTGCAAATGTGTTAAACATTATAATCAATTACCTGTTGATCTTTGGTTCTTTTGGCTTTCCAAAAATGGGAATCATAGGCGCTGCTATTGGTACATTGATCTCCAGAGTGGTAATGCTAATTTTCCTTTGGGTACTATTAAATAAAAAGAAGAAGTTTCATTTTTATGTTACTGGGTTTAACTTTAAAAAATTGGAGCGAAAAGTAATGAAGAAGATCATTGATCTTGGTTTTCCTTCTGCCTTGCAAATGTTCTTTGAGGTAGCCATTTTTACGGCGGCCATATGGTTAAGTGGTGTTTTAGGCAAAAATCCCCAGGCGGCCAATCAGATCGCGCTAAACCTAAGCAGTATGACCTTTATGTTTGGTATGGGGCTAGGGGTGGCAGCCATGATACGAGTGGGCAATCAAAAAGGATTGAAGAATTTCAGCGAATTAAGACGTATTGCCCAGTCAATTTTCTTTCTTACACTATTAGTGGAAATTGGTTTTGCTGCTCTTTTCCTGCTCTGCAGGTTTTGGTTCCCCACCATCTATTTGGATGTGGACGACCTCAGTAACCAGGTAGATAATATGGAAGTTATTGGTTTGGCAGCAGAATTATTGTTGGTAGCTGCCTTCTTCCAGATCTCTGACGGACTACAAGTCGTGATATTGGGTGCATTGCGAGGGCTGCAAGATGTAAAGATCCCTACTGCTATTACCTTTATTGCATACTGGTTGATCGCCTTTCCTGTTAGTTATTACCTTGGTTTGCATACTGAATTAAAAAGTACAGGCATTTGGATAGGACTGCTCTCCGGACTTACCGCTTCGGCGATTATGTTGTATCTTCGATTTAATTATTTAACAAAGAAATTAGCCCTAGAAGCTGCGTAAAAACGCCGTAACTATACTAACAAATACATCCAATGGACCTACCTAAATTTTTAATGGGCGATAATACGGATCATCCGTCCGCAATATTTGTAATCCATACAGAATACCCTCGATTTGTAATCAATCTGGAAAACGATGAGGTGGAATGGTTAGAGGAATTTACTCAAGATGATGAAAAGGAACTTGCCGCAGAAGCAAGAGACCTAATAGCGGCGGCCAATAAATTTTATGACAGGGAAATAGCACGATACGATTCATAGTATGTTGGAAGAACTTCTCCACTTAGACCAAGAGGTTTTTGTGTATCTGAACAATCTGGGATCTCCCGCCTGGGACGCTTTCTGGATGTTTATGACCAACAAATGGAGCTCAATCCCCCTGTATGTGCTTTTATTGATCCTGGCCTTCCGATCCCTTGGATTAAAAAAGACCTTATTGCTATTGGTAAGTATTGCATTGCTGATTACTGTAAGTGACCAACTTTCTAATTTTTTTAAAATAGGCGTGGGGCGACTCAGACCTTGTTATGACCCGGATCTTTCCGGAATCATTCGACTGGTAAAGGCTTCTTGTGGAGGTAAGTATGGGTATTTTTCGGCCCATGCTGCTAATTCTTTTGCAATAGCAATATTTTTCGTTCATCTTTTCAGGAAATCACACATGATTCTTGCATGGATCCTCATTTTGTGGGCCTTGGTTGTTTCCTATAGCCGGATCTATGTAGGGGTGCATTTTCCACTAGATATACTTACGGGTGCTTTGGCAGGATCATTTATGGGATGGCTTTTTTACCGTTTGTATATGTTAACTCTTAACAGGTTACACCTATGATATCAACCGTCCGATACTGGAGTTTGATATTTCTGGTCCTTCTGGTCTATCTGGCTGGAATGTTTGTCACACTATTTGAGAACGATTCTGCTCAATTTGCTGTCATGGCTATGCGCATGGTACAGGAAAATGATTTCCTAAGTCTACTCAAAGGTCCGGAGGAATACTTAGATAAGCCTCATATGCATTACTGGCTGGCTGCAATATTCTATAAACTCTTTGGAATAAATGATTGGGCCTATCGAATCCCGGCTATACTTGCTTCCCTCTTAGGAGCGTATAGTACTTATGGCCTTGGAAAACTCCTTTATAATAAAAACGTTGGGAAGCTGGCGGCACTAATCTTCCTATCGGCCCAAACCATAGTACTTTCTAACATTGATGTACGTACGGACGCCGTTCTTAGCGGCTTCACTGTTTTTGCGATCTGGCAATTGGCTGTTTACATTAAAAATGGGAGCTTAGTATCACTAGTTTTAGGAGCTTTTGGAGCGGGAATAGCATTTTCAACAAAAGGACAGATCGCCTTGCTCGTCATAGGACTCCCATTACTATGCCATGTAGCTTATACCGGAAAATGGAAGGTCTTGTTACACTGGAAAGTGATCCTGGCTCTAGTGGTCTTTGCATTGACCATCAGCCCAATGCTCTATGCTTATTATCAGCAGTTTGATTTGCATCCAGAAAAAGTTATCAGAGGGAAAGGTAACCGCAGTGGTCTGTTTTTTATTTTTTGGGAACAGAGCTTTGAAAGACTTAGTGGTGAAGGGGTAGGGAAGAATAGCAGCGATTACTTCTTTTTCTTTCACACTTTTCTTTGGGTATTCCTGCCATGGACAATCATAGGGATTGCCGGCTATTGGAATCAATTACGCACTTTTATTAAGTTACATTTCAGAAGAAATTCAAAACACGAGTTGCTCACAGTGGGAGGAATAAGCCTTCTATTCATCATCATAAGTTTTGCCCAGTTTAAATTACCGCATTACCTGAATATTCTTATTCCTTTGTTTTCTGTTTTGGCTGCGGCGTATCTGGTATCGCTTAAAAAGCGGGGAAGGACCAAAGCACTCAATCTGGTTCTGGCCGGTCAATATTTTATTTTGGGCCTTGTATTTACGGTTACAGCCCTGATCTGTTTTTATGTATTTGAATGGGACATCTGGCTGGCCTACCTTCCTCTCTTTATGGGCTATTGTGTTGTTGCCTATTTTATTGTGAAAAAAGACGCTCCTTATGTCCGAATCATCACTATTTCGGTGTTGGCTTCGGTACTGCTGAATGGGGTTTTAAATCTTCATTTCTACCCGGAATTATTAAACTATCAAGGAGGTTCTAGCATGGCAGCCATTGTGAAAAAACAAGAAATACCTGTTGACCGCATCTATAAATTATCCGAACGTTATACCTGGGCCATGGATTTCTACAATCAATATCCGGTTCAAATATCCACAACTAATGAGATTCGCTCCTTAAAAGATGTCTGGATCTATGCGGAGGAGGCAGAGTTATCTATTCTATCAAAGTCCGGATTTGTTTGGGACACCGAATATGAAGTAGACCAATTTAGGATCACTCGACTTCAGGGAAAATTTTTGAATCCCACAACCCGTCCTTCAGTTTTAAACAAGATGTATCTCCTGCACATCAAGTAAGGACCATTGTCATGGTTTTGTGTTCAGGGTAGGTTTCTTAAAGTGATACCAAATTCCCAGCAAGGAAACAAAAGCAGTGATAAGGAAAAAGAGCATACTAATGCCCACGGACCGGTCTTCTTCCAGTCCCAGCCAAAGTGCACCATATAGGAATACTAGTTCTCTGCTACCAATGCCTCCAATGGTCAATGGGAGAACTGAAACTATGGAAGAGATCAGGAAGATAAATAGATATTCTACGGTGGATACTTCAATGTTCAGTGCTTGTAAGATCATTAGAACACAACCCAGCTGGGCCAGTTGAACTAAGGAAGATAATACGTTAGAACGCCAAAAAACAGCTAATATATAGGTAAAAAATCGCCGCTGCATTCCCCAAAAAATAACGATGCTCAAGGGAATACACAGACCTATGAGCCACCTAAAAGGAAGCAATTCCGGAACTTCAAGTGTAACACCCAGTATACATGCAAAAACGAAGAGTAAGAGGAGTCCGCTGAGACGATCCAGAAGAAGCACAGCCACCACTTTTTTAGTAGGTACCTCAAAATGTTGTTTTACATAATACCCTTTATAGGCATCACCTCCAATGCCACCCGGCAGGAAGAGGTTATAAAACATCCCCAACAAATATAATTTGAGGTTACTTTTATGAGTCAACGGTACTCCAATTTCATGAAAATAGAGGTTGAGCCTAAAAGCAGCTATGATCTTGGAAACAATAAAAAACAACAAGGCGCCAAAAACATACAAGGGCTGCGACCTTCTAACGATGGTTAGTACTTCAGAAAATGGAATCTTTGTAAAAATAAAATAGAGCAGGGCTGCACTAATGGCAACTTTCAACAGGGTGATCCCTTTTTTACGAAGGTTCTCCACCTATGCTTATATTTTTGATCCGGTAAGGTCGTTTGCTTTGGGATTCATAATAAGTGCGGATCAAGAGTTCCATAACGATCCCTATAGTGAAGAGTTGAATTCCCCCCAGGATAAACATCATCCCAAAAATAAGTAGCGGTCTATTGCCAATATCCTCCCCCATACCCAATTTTATGATCAACAGGTAAAAATTGATAAGAATACCCAATAGAATAAGAAGCACCCCCAGGATCCCAAATAGGTGTATGGGGCGTTGAAAGTACTTGCGAATAAACAATAGGAGCATCATATCTGCTACAACCTTAAAAACTCGTTCTAAACCGTATTTCGATACTCCGGCATGCCGGGCGTGATGTTTTACAGGTACTTGTTTTATCTGAGCCCCTTCTAGAAAGGCAAGTAAGGTTATAAAGCGATGCATTTCACCATAAAGATTTAGATCCTTAGCAATGTCTTTGGTGAAAACCTTTAAGGCGCATCCATTATCCTTTATATCTAGTTTTGTGACACGTCTTACCAGGAAATTAGCGATCTTGGAAGGGATCTTTTTAACTAATGAATCTTTTCGTTTTTGCCTGATCCCGGTCACCACATCAAATTCTCCGTTTAGGGCATAACTCAGCATCTGTGGAATATCGCTTGGATCGTTTTGCAGATCTCCGTCCATTGTGATGATGTATTCCCCCTGGGCATAATCTAGTCCGGCCGCCAGGGCCAGGCTTTGACCGTAATTCTTTTTAAGGGCCAGCAGATGTACCTTGGGATCTTTCATCTCCCTGATCACTGAGCGGGTCTTGTCTTTGGAAAAGTCGTCTATGTAAATGATCTGATAGGTGTATCCTTTAAGGCTTTCATGGATCTTCTGGGTGAGAAGTGCTACGTTTTCCTCTTCATTATAAAGCGGAACCACAATAGATAGGAGTGCCTGGGTGTTAGGGTTCATGAAAGCGGGTTGTTTGCTGGCAAATTTAGGTTTTTTATTTAATACCTTTTGCATACAGCTCAAGGAGCTTTTCTGCAGCCCTGAACGGGGAAATGGTATTATTTTCTACCTCTTTTTGTAGCGGGTTCATTGCTTTTACAACAGTTTTATGACGATAGAATTGTTGTTTTAGCAGGCTCTCTACGGTTTGATGGAACCAATAGGTGTTTTGAGATTTCCTTTTATGAGTAAAATAGCCACTAGCTTTGTTTTTGATTTGATATTCGCTGATCATGTCCCAGATCTCCGGAATACCGACACCGGTAATGGAGGAACAGGTAAGTACTTTAGGGGCCCAATCGTTTTCTTTTGGAGGATAAAGGTGTAGTGCCCTTTCAAACTCAGATCTGGCCCTGTCTGCCCGTTTAATGTTGTCTCCTTCGGCCTTATTGATAACAATAGCATCGGCCATTTCCATAATGCCCCGTTTAATACCCTGAAGTTCGTCACCAGCCCCTGTTAATTTCAACAGTAAGAAAAAATCGACCATACTGTGCACAGCCGTCTCACTTTGTCCCACTCCTACGGTCTCTACCAGAATAATGTCATAGCCGGCAGCCTCACAGAGGATAATGCTTTCCCTGGTTTTTCTGGCTACACCACCTAACGACTCTCCGGAAGGGGAGGGTCTAATAAATGCATTTGGATCTTTGACCAGTTCCTGCATTCGGGTTTTATCTCCCAAAATACTCCCTTTACTTAGGGTGCTGCTGGGATCTACGGCCAACACAGCTACCTTCATGCCCATCTCAGTAAGCGTAGTTCCGAAGCTCTCAATAAAAGTGCTTTTACCTACTCCGGGAACTCCGGTTATGCCTATGCGAAGGGTATCGTGGGTTTTAGAAATGCACTTTTCAATGATCTCATAGGCTTTTTCCTGATGGGCAGCCTGAGTGCTTTCCACCAGGGTTATGGCCCTGGCTAGTAGTGCTTGATCTCCTTTTAAAATTCCAGTAATTAGATCAGAAACAGCGGGCATTTGCGCCCGTTGTTTCTTTACAAAAGAGGCGCTCTTATCACCTATGTTGTTTTTTACCCCCAAGTCTATTGATTAATGGGTACCTGAACCTTGGTAGTATCCCAGGCAAAGGTTAGGAATAGCCCTTCATACTCCTCAAAACTGATAGTAAAGCTCTCCTGGCTTTGTGTCATATTTATGACCGGTACTTCAACTTGCAAGACATCTGTTTCAGGGTTCCTTGTAGCCTCAGATCCTCCACTGCTTATGGTTGTACCCCAATCCGGGATCTCACTATTAAAGATAACAGTCCAGTTGCTTTCTCTTGGTATGGTCCAAAGGGAATAGTTACCGGCCGGTAAGGCCTTACCCATGACCATAAGATCTGTTTGGGTCTCAAAACGGGTGGGCTCATTGGCCCCTGTGCGCCAAACTTTGTCAAAAGGAACAAGCTCTCCGAAGATCACCCGGTCTTTTTTGGATGGGCTACTGTAGTTTACCAAAAGGTCATACCCACCTTCCGTATAGGTGGTAGTGGTCTCCGGACTATTTTTTTTAGTTTGAGTTTTTAGAAAAGGCATTGCTACAAAATAAAAGAGTAGTGCCAATACGGCTAATACGCCGACAATCCATTTTAGTGTTTTCATAATGATAAAGGTTATTATTAGAGTTCTAAGGTACTAAATCGAATGTAAAAAAAGATTCATTGAAATAGGTTTCTCCCGGTAAGAGTAAAGAGGAGGGGAATGCAGTCTGATTTGGTGCATCCGGATAATTTTGTGTTTCAAAACATATAGCCGCCAGATCGTCTGGAGTATAGACCACTAAGGCCGCTTGATTAGAGCTTACACTCAATTGGATCCCAGATTTTAAAGAGCGCGCTATAGCCAATGGGTCTTGGGTGGGATCTACTAAATAGGGGGTGTCTAGTCTTAATTTTCCTAATCTTTTTGGCTGTCTAAAGTCGAATTTGGTGTTTTCCACTTGTTCAACGATTCCAGTAGGGAGCAATTTTTCGTCCGTACCAAGTCTTTTTTTACTTCGGATTTGTAACACAAGATCATCTAAGATAGCATCCTCATCTAGAATGAAATAAGAATGATTGGTCAAATTCACTATTGTTGGTTGGTCTGTGGTAGCTGTATGAAGCACTTTTAAGGTATTCCCTAAAAGTTGATAGGTAACTCTAACTGTTAGCTGACCCGGGTAGCCCTCTTCCAGATGTGGACTTATGTATTGGTAAGTAACATAGGGATCTGGCGCTTCAGAATGTTCTATGAGCTTCCAAAACCTTCTCCCAAATCCTTGTTTGCCACCATGCAGATGAACACCATCCTCTTCAAAGATCGGATAGGTCCTCTCACTTATACAAAATTGACCTTGTGAAATTCTGCCTGCAAATCTGCCCACACAAGCTCCTAAAAAATGATCATCCATTAGATAGTCCTCGGGCTCTTCAAATCCAACAACGCAATTCTGTTGTTTGCCGTTTTTATCCTTGAAAAGAATTTTTTGGATGATGGCCCCGTAGTCTAAGGTAGTAAGGCTAATAAGACCGTTATTTATGGTAACTTGTTGCAAGTAATCTGCTTAAAATTCCCCTAAATGTAGGATATTTTGCAACATCCCCTTTTTTATTTCGTCTTTTAAGCAACAACAACAAAACCAAGGTTGGAAACTAACCACATGTTTCGTATTGATCTGGTTGAGCGCTGTAAGCAGCACGACCGTAAAGCACAACTCAAATTGTACAAGCAGTATTGTGATGGAATGTTTTGTGTAGCCATGCGATTTGTGAACCACAGGGACGATGCTGAAGATGTGTTGCAGGAAGCCTTTATTAAAGCATTCCAAAAGATACATCAGTTTAAAGGAGATGTAACCTTTGGCGCATGGCTAAAACGCATCGTGATCAATAAGTGTATCGATTTTTTAAAAACAAAAAAGGAACGAGCTGTGGAAATAAAAGAAAATACACTGCAGATCGTAGAGGATCAGGATTGGACGGTAGAACCGGAAGTATCTATGGAAGAGGTGAAATCTGCAATGACAAAATTACCTGAAAAATACCAGTATGTATTACAGCTATACCTGCTGGAAGGATATGACCACGAAGAGATCGCGCAGATCCTTGGGCTATCTAATACAGCAAGCAGAACACGATTATTAAGAGGAAAAGGCTTTTTAAGGGCCATCTTAACACAAAAGCAACATGGGACAGGATCTTAGAGAATTATTTAAAGCAGAACGGGCTAAAAAGCATGAGCTAAAGGAAGGTCACGAAGCGCGTTTTGCTGATCGGCTGGGGGAGGCATTCCCAGAATCCAAAAAGTCACGGTTCTACTTTTTTGGTATTGCAGCTTCTGTAGTGATATTACTAGGCCTTGGTTTAGTATTCTTCCTAAACAGAGATATGGAAGAACCTATAAGAACTGTGGTGGAATCTAAGGGAATTTCCCTGGGAGACTTGTCACCAGATCTTAAACGTGTAGAGGCTTATTACGTCAATTCCATCAATTTAGAATTAGCCAGCCTGGATATGTCTTCTGAAAATAAAGTTGTGGTAGACAATTTTATGGGCCGGCTGGGAGAGTTAAATACTGAATACAAATCCCTCAACAACGAATTAAATGAAGTGGGCCCAAATGAACAGACCATTGGCGCTTTAATAAAGAATTTACAATTGCGTTTACAATTATTATTAAAATTAAAAGAAAAACTACATCAATTAAAATCATCAGAAAATGAAACAGCTACTACCAACAATGCCTAGGATATTAGTTCTGGGAATGCTCTTTATGAGTATGCAATTGGTTGCTCAAAAGCAAACCAAGACCTATAATGAAAAATTCAATGTAGGAACAGATGCCGTGCTCAATATTAATACGAGTTATGCAGACATTGTATTTGAGACCTGGGATAAGAATGAGGTGTCCGTTGAGGCCAGTATAGAGCTCGATGGGGCCACGGAAGCTGAAGCGGAAGCATATTTTAAGAATTCGGGCATCAAGATTCTGGGGAACAGCAAAACCATTGAAATTAAGACCTATGGTAATAACAGCTGGTCTATGAGAACATCATTATGGCCTCCGGACCCTGCTAACCCTATGCCCATGATTGCCCCTTTCCCTGATATGGAAGCCCTGTTTATGGACCTTCAAATCCCTGAAATGCCTCCCATGCCGGAAATGCCACGTATGCCACCAATTCCCAACGTCAATTTTGATTATGAGGCCTATCAAAAAGATGGGGAGAAATATTTAAAGAAGTGGAAAAAGGAATTCAATAAGAATTTTGATAAAGAGTACCAGGATGAAATGGAAGCCTGGGGTAAAGAATTTGCTGCCCGTGCTGAAGCCAGGAAGGACCTGACGCAAGAACGGAGAGAAGCTATGGAAGAGCAGCGTGAAGAGCTGAAGGGACAACGTGCAGAAATGCGTGCACAGGCCATGGAAATGAGGAAGCAGGTTGAAGAAGATCGTGAACGAGCCATGAAAGAGGCCAGGAAAGCTCGTGAAAATGCCCTTTTTGAAATGAGAGATACAGATGCCCCCAATATCTTTTACCGCTCCGAAGATGGGGAATCAAGGAATTATAAAGTAAAAAAGACCATCAGAATAAAAATGCCAAAGTCGGCTACATTAAAAATGAATGTACGTCACGGGCAAGTAAAACTGGCAGCCAATACTAAAAACATGAATGCAACCTTGTCCTACGCAAGCTTGCAGGCTACCACCATTGAGGGAGACAGGACGCAGATCAACGCGTCCTATTCTCCTGTAAAGGTGGCCCAATGGAAGTACGGTAATTTAAATACTAGTTTTTCGGAAGCGATAGAACTAGATGCGGTAACGCAATTATCACTCACTACCACCTCTTCAGAAGTGGTCATTAATAAAGTCCTTAAAAGCCTTATGTGTAAGAATGATCTGGGCATGTTAACTATCAAAGCCGTGGATCCCAACTTTACGGAAATAGATATCAGGGTTCAGAATGGAGAGCTGCAATGTGTAATGCCATCAACGCCATTTTCGGTCACTGCAAAGAATACCCGATCAGAATTTAAATATCCTTCCTCCTGGTCACTTAGCAGTAACAAAAGTGGGCAGGAAGTACTTCACGCTGGCTATTCTCAAAAAGGAACCACCTCAAAGATCTTTAAGCTGAACAGTTCTTACAGCAATATTGTATTAAAATAAGTGCTATTCCTCCAACACCAGAGTGCCAAAGATATCGGCATTGATCCAGCCCTGATTCTTATCTTCTCCCGGAACAAAGACCGATCCAATAAAATTTTCCCGTTCCTTACTCCCGTCATTATCACAATAAGCCAAGGCGAAGCCTACTTTTTTCCCTGCTTGTAAAGGCACCGGAACATTCACTTCTTCATCCTTATACTTGTCGTTATAGAGCCTTATAGCCATTTCCCAGGTAGTGAGCTTTCCAATTGTAGATCGGGCAGAGGATATGTGTTCATTATAAAGTCTGGGTTCCCTATCAGGAGCCAGGTCTACGACGTTTCCGTCCAATGCTATATGATATGCAAAGGCATTGTGGCTAAACTGGTGTAGGCCACCGGAATTGTCTTCATCAAGAAATACTTCCACACAATCATCATCCCACCATAACTTCAGAGGTTCCTTACGGGCATCGTAGAGTGTGTCGTCTGTAATTTCAACCAGGAGATAGAGATAGTCATTATCCCAACTCAATTTATACCGCCCGTTAAAATCCTGGAAACTATAGGCCTCACCTAACCAGTTCTGGTCTAGTGGGTGCCATGTTGCCAGGTTCCAGCAGTTTTCGGTAGCCTTCCCGTCCAGGGTAGGAGGAGTTGTTGTTTTTTTAACTATCAAAAGTTGATGGTCTTCTTTTTCTTTCTTGCCGCCACAGGCAACAATACATGCCAAAGCGCAAAGTAAGATCGCATATTTCATAAGTATCAATTTAATGAGCTCTATGGTCAAAAGGAATGCATAGGCAAATGGGGTTAGGAGGCCCATTGGCATTTCGTTCGTCATAGATCTGGGGTTACTATGGTAATTGAAAGATACAAATTCCTCAGTATTAGTATCCTTTTTAGTACAAATATCGATATGAGCATGTAATGCAGCCCTATTCTATCTAATGAACGGCCAAGTATGATCACCAGCCATAAAAAAAACCGATTCGTAAAAATCGGTTTTTCCTGAATTTTATAGATACCTAATGAGCGTCTTTTTTCAGATAGTCAGCGAAGTTTTCCTTAAACCGGTTCATTCTTGGAACAGATACATTGGTGATATAGGGATTATTAGGGTGTTTGCGTTCGTAGTCCTGATGGTATTCCTCAGCCTTCCAAAACGTTATAAAAGGCTTAATTTCTGTAACTATAGGCTGTCCATACACCTTACTATCGTCTAATGCTTTCATATATGCCTCAATGATCTTCTTTTGCTCTTCATTCTTATAAAAGGCTATGGAGCGATACTGCGGACCTCTGTCTGGCCCCTGCCTGTTAAGCGTAGTAGGATCGTGGGATCCAAAAAATACTTGTACCAGTTTAAAAAAACTAACCTCTTGAGGATCGTAATAGACTTCCACAACCTCTGCATGCGTTGTTTTTCCATAGCTTACCTCTTCATACGTAGGGTTTTCTTCTGATCCGCCACCATATCCGGAAACCGCCTCCTTTACGCCTTTTACGCTCTCAAAAATGGCTTCTACACACCAGAAACAACCGCTGGCAAAATAGGCAGTTTCGTACTGCTGTAGCTGTGCCTCAGTTAGCTTTTCTGCCTGGGCAATAGACTCGTTTACCGGTTCGGGGGTTTTGGCCTTAGACTGGCAGCTTACAGATACAAGGGTAATAAGGGCAAAAAGGGTAGTTTTTAAAAGTTTCATAGCAAAATTTACGTTTTATGTTGCAAAAGGTATAAAACCTTATCAAAAAAGGGGTTAAAACCGTGTTAATTCCTTCTTTGGTGTACTCATCCTGAACCATTATCTTTCGTGAAGAAATGATTATTAGCCTTGAAAAGCCTCTTACAATCCTTAATTAACATAAAAGCCGCACAGGTTCTGGACCCAAACATTTCATTGGAACTGTATACCCAGGTAGATCTCTCAGTTTCTAACGTGGCATTAAGAGGTATAGATATTTCAGATCCTGATGCCTGCCAAACATATCTAGACCAGATAATGGCCACAAATAACGCCCAGGTAGCCTACGGGGGGTATCTGGAACATCGGAATTTATACAGTGGCAATACTAATTTTGAATCTAAGCAAGAAGAAGGAAGAGATATTCATTTGGGGACGGACTTTTGGGCCGCTGCAGGTACGAAGGTAGTGGCACCGTTACAAGGAGAGGTGCATAGTTTTCAGAATAATGCAATAAAAGGCGATTACGGCCCTACTATTATTTTAACGCACAATTTGGGAGAATTCACCTTTCATACACTCTATGGCCATTTGTCCCTGGAATCGCTAAAGGAACTGTACGCTGGAAAGGTATTTAAGCAGGGCGAGCACCTGGCCACCCTTGGAACACCCGATATTAACGTGAACTATGCCCCACACCTGCATTTCCAATTGATAATGGACCTTGAGGGTATGCAGGGCGACTATCCCGGAGTATGTAAGGCTTCAGAACTCCATTTTTACCAAAAAAACTGCCCAAATCCTAATATGTTGCTTAAGATGTAGATCGTTTATACCGATTAACGACCCCTTTTTTCGGTAAGCGGTTTTGGGGGTTGTGTACGTTCACCGATGATTTTTCGCACTTCACCCAAGTTCTTGTCAGATACCGAAAAATAAGGGTTTTTCAGCGAACGACACCCCGGTTAGAGGCACATCCTTGCGTTTTATATATATAAAACGCAAGACATGAAAACGCTACTAACAATCATCTTTATCTTCTTTATCAGCTTCGCAGCTCAGGCTCAGGATAACACTGCTGAGGTAAAAACAGAAACTGCTAAGAAAGAGATCGTTACTGAAACTGCTACTGAGAATAGCGTTGCTCGTCTTTACCGTTTTAAGAATAGCAGAATCAAAAAGGAATTGTCTTTTAAAACTAAAAGAAACGCTGCTAAATTGGCTTAATCTATTATCCAAAAGAATAGTGTACTTCACTTATCACTTTTATGTTGACCTTTTAATTTAATGCAATACCAACTTTTTTAGAAATCTAAAAATAAGACCGGTTCATAACTCGTAGTTAAATATTTCCTAAGGTGAGAATAATCAGCAAGAATACTTCATACCTTTATTTGTATAATTTGCTACCTGGAAATCGCTATCATTACTGATAATAACAGCAACTTTGTTTGTAGTAAGTTACCAAGACCAAATACACATATTGGAAGTCCAATAATTACCTACCACTAAAGGGATTATTAACTTTTTTAAGTTACTATATTTTTAAGAGTGGAGTCCAGAGACCACTTCACTAAACGGGGCGCAACCGAAAAGCCATACGAGTAGGAAACAAAATTTTATTGCGATGAACAAAGCTTTGATTCAATTTGAATTTAAAGGGATGACCAAAAAACAATTCGACCAAATTTGGGAGGATCTGAAAGCAGCCGGTCAGTCACAGCCAAAAGGACTGCAACATCATTTTGCGGCCGCTACAGCACAGGGGATGGTGATAACCGATGTATGGGAATCTGCCGATCGATTTAAAGAATTTGGTAAAGTATTGATGCCAATTCTGGAAAAGAACAGAATTCCTAAAACACAACCTGTTATTTCGCCTTTGCATTTCGAATACAATGCAAAAATTTTGGCGCTATAATTGTAACCAATTAACAAAAATTTAGAACGGAACTCAATAAAACTGGTTCCGTTCAGTGTTTAATAAGCTTTGTCAATAAGTATTGCAAATCATTACCACATTCCCAAGAAAGAGATCGCTACAACTACGTCCTAAGAAAACCGCATTGCTCGTCTTTATTGCTTTAAGAATAGCAGAATCAAAAAGGAAATGTCTTTTAAGACTTCTAAGAACACCGCTAATTTGGCTTAATCATACTGGAGTGCTTCTCTTTTTCACCAAAATCTGATCAACCCTTAACATAAGCAGACGTATTTTTCCCGTGCTCTCAAGTGTACTTACTCTGAAATTGTCGCCTTAAAGGTAGACCAGTTAGATACTTGTCCATTGATCATATATGTCTCCGACTTTTTGAACAAACTGGTTAATGCACCAATGCCTGCACCGAGTGGTGCCCCTACTATTAAACCTGCCGCAGCCCCGTCAGCAGGTGTCCATACAAGAAATCCTTTGTCTTGAGTGCCCGTTGCAGCGCCGCCAATGGCCAAAGCGCCTGCGCCGATGGCAGATCCCCAAAGAACATTGTTCCCGGTGGAATGCTTAGTTCTAATAGTACCAATTTCTGCAATCTCTATTTGCTGAATTCCCTTATTATTTTCCAGTTTTAGTGAGGTATCAGTAATAGATAGCACTATACCTTTATTTATTTTTTTTCCATTCAGGTCGTAAATACGTATAAAGGTCTGGCTATTATCCGTTTGTGCGAATGTGTGAAAACTACTGCTAAATAGAATTATCCAAGAAAATATGAACGTCTTCATAATAATTGAATTAGATATTAACTACTATTCAATACCCCAAACCACTAAAATAGAGGCCGAAAACAGCTGGTCGCTTGGTGTAAAGCCCTCAGACATAGCAGAGGCCACCTTAAGGTTCATCATATCATTCTCTGCCCGCATCCCGGCATTAAAGGAATTGCCGTATTGTATGCGGATCACCTTTTGCAAACTGGTCCCGGAGGCGGTGCTGATCAGTTGTGCCTTTTTAAAAGAGTCTTCCACGGCCAGTTGTATAAGCTGGTCCTGAACCGTTTCTTTTAAAGGATCTGAGAGTTTAAAACTAAAATTCAGATCGAATTCTGAGGCACTTTCTGAGAATTGGGTGAGGATCTTGCTGAGATTGCTTACCGTATTCTTAAATTCCAAATGCACCCGTTGGGTAGCTACATAGCCGCTGTCTACCTGCCGGTTATTCCTGTATAGGGTGTTTTTCCGCACCTGAAAATTGTCGGTCATGATATCCTCTTTGGAGAAGCCTATCTTTTGTATCTGCGCCCTGATATCGGCTGCTTTCTTTTCCAGGCCAGTAATGGCCTTCCCAAATTGCATCTCAATATGGCTCAAACTAATATGTAGGACCCCTGTATCTGGTGCAATGGCCAGTTGGGCAGATCCCGTTACCTCCAGTTGAGGTGTAGGGATAGGATGTTGAGCCAAAGCGAGGGAGGTGAACAGTATAAATAGAATGGGTATCAGTTGTTTCATAATCTAAAAATAGCATAATTGTTTTATATGAGGTTGATTTAACCAGTGAATAGCTCGTTCAACGACCCCTTTTTTCGGTAAGCGGTTTTGGGGGTTGTGTACGTTCACCGATGATTTTTTGCACTTCACCCAAGTTCTTGCCAGATACCGAAAAATAAGGGTTTTTCAGCGAACGGCAACCCGGTTGGAGGCACATCCTTGCGTTTTATATATATAAAACGCAAGACATGAAAACGCTACTAACAATCTTCTTTATCTTCTTTATCAGCTTCACTGCCCAGGCTCAGGATAACACTGCTCAGGTAAAAACAGAAACTGCCAAGAAAGAGATCGTTACTGAAACTGCTACTGAGAATAGCGTTGCTCGTCTTTACCGATTTAAGAATAGCAGAATCAAAAAGGAATTGTCTTTTAAAACTAAAAGAAACGCTGCTAAATTGGCTTAATCCTTAGTTTCTCTTTTGCCTCTCCAAATTGCCCTGATCAGATTCACCGGATACACTATTTGAACTACCAGGGTTATTAATGCCAAAGAAAAGATCACCATGCTTACAGAAGTATTGTGTTCCCAATCTGCCACTACATTCTCAGAAGGGGGTAACACAGTTCTGTAAAACAAGGAAGCTATATAGATACCCAAAGGCCCCAAAGCAGAGATTACTACATGAATAGCATTTAACCGATAAGAAAGTGCCCTGTCCCTACGGTAGGCCGTCCAGTAGCCGTATGCCATGATAAAGCCTATAAGAGCAAACAGGTGAAATCCAAAGGTATTAGAGATCACATAAGAGGTGTCATATAGATCATACGCCACTGCATTTGGCGGTATGAAAAATCCAATTACAGCCATCATCAGGCTTGCCGGGAGAAAAAAGTAATGGGGTCTTTTAAATAGAAGCGTCATACGTCTAATCTTGAGTCTAAAATAGGATTATTATTTGAAAATCCCATTCCTTCAAATCTAGAGGGCAACTTTTAAAGATAGAAATATAGGGTGTTCCCAAATTTAACGTAAAAAAAAGAGGAGAATCTCCCGACTAACAACCACTTTTTTCGGTAAGCGGTTTTAGGGGTTGTGTACGTTCACCGATGATTTTTTGCACTTCACCCAAGTTCTTGCCAGATACCGAAAAATAAGGGTTTTTCAGCGAACGACAACCGGGCAAACCCCCTCTCCTAGCGTTTTTATTATATAAAACGCACAACATGAAAGCTATCGTAACTTTAATTTTTATTCTTCTTATCGGATTTGCTGCCCAGGCTCAGGAAACTACTCCTGAAGTAAAAGCAGAAACTGCTGCGAAAGAGATCGTTACTGAAACTGCTACTGAGAATAGCGTTGCTCGTCTTTATCGTTTTAAGAATAGCAGAATCAAAAAGGAATTGTCTTTTAAAACTAAAAGAAACACTGCTAAATTGGCGTAAGCAAATTGGCGTTAGATTACTACGATTGTCATAGCTCCCCGAAACCTGTAATTAAGAAGTTCTGACGCTCTTTAATTGGTTTCCAGAGCTTTTGCTTTTTCTGCCCTGCCCTGGCAACGATCGCATAGGTCCGTAATATTCTTTAATTCTCTCCCTTGTGCCACAGTCCCTTCAAAGATCTCCGTGGTCCGGTCTGTATTGATATAGGAACAATCCTGAAAAAGATGATAACTTTTCCCAGATTTTGTCCAATACACATTGTTAACCCCATTGTTCAATAATTCAACTTGTTCGGTCTGTTCGGCGTATTGTTCCTGAGATGGCGGGTTAAAATCGGTTCCTGTAATCCCAGCTATTAAAAGGGCCACTACGGCAATGCTACCTACAATGCCCTTTTGTTTCCCACTCATGTTCTTATTGGTAAAAACAAGGATCACCAAGGGCAAGAATGCAATGACACTAATAATTAGGCCTAATTGGTTCTGAACAAAAAATTTGAACTTATCCTTTTCCGATGCCGGATCTAACCGATTCGATTTTTTCCATAGAACAGAACCCACAATAACAAAGATGAGTTCTACCACAATGATGCCAATAAGCCATGTCATATTGATCGGAGCTTCCCTGAGCATAAGAATAGCCCATACTTCAAATCCTATCGCAATGGCCCAAAGAATAATGGCAATAATACGCAAGGTCTTCGCTTTCCCTTTGTTTTCATCGGTGGGAACAAACGCCCTTGTCCCTGCCGCTGAAGCGGTAGTAGATTCGTCTTCCCCTACACGGGTGATTTTTTTACTTGATTTACCTTTTTCCATGGTTATGTGTCTTTATTTATAGGTTCTGTTGTTTCTGTTTCTTCGTCTGGTTGCTCTTCCTCCTCTTCTTTAGAAAGTGAATGCTGTAGAATATTGATCTTTTTAAGCTTGGCCTTCCAGGTCTTTAAAGCCTCTTTTTGTTTGTTTAATTTCTGTATCACCTCTTTTACTAGCGGATTGTCTTCTGACGCATTGGAGAAGAATTGTAAATTGTTTTCCAGCTGAATGATCTCACTCTTGCCTTCATCAATTCTACGTTTAATAAAACTACGTTCTTTCAACAGGGCGTATTCATCATCTTTGGAGCTTAATTGCTGTAATTTATTGCCGTATTTCAATAATTCGGATTCTTGTTGGGTGACGCCAAGTTTTTTGAGGATGGCATCTATTACCTTATTAAATTTTCCATTAATGTGCTTCTTATTAAAGGGAACCCTGCCAATGGACTTCCATTCGTCAATAAAGGTTTTGATTGTTGCAAGGTCTTTGTCTCTGGCTTTACCTGGTTCAAAGGCTTGTAGTTTCTCCAAACAGGCATTTTTCTTCTCCAGATTTTCTGTTTCAGCGCCACTGGCCTTGTTCTTCTGGGCGTGCATACGGTCAAAATAATGATTACATGCCGTTTTAAACTCTTTCCAGATACTGTCTGAATACTTCCTAGGAACATGCCCTATCTGTTTCCATTCTTGCTGTATTCGCTTCATCTCCGGGGTGGCTTTCTCCCATTCTTCGCTGTCTTTGAGCGTAAGTGCCAATTTCACCAACTCTCTTTTCTTGTCGAGGTTGTCTTGTTGTTCCTTTTTAAGGTTCTTATAGAACACATTCTTTTTGCGGTTAAAGGCCCTTACCGCTTCTTTAAATCTGCTCCAGGTCTCTTCATTGACCTTTTGCGGTACTTTTCCGGCCTTAAAAAAGGCAGACCGCAAGGCTTCCAATTCCTTGATCTGTATTTGCAGTCCTTTGTGATGTGTAGCAACTTCCTCTGATAATTTGGCGATGGCGGTAATTAACTCGTTCTTTTTTACAAGATTCTCCTCAAATCCTTTCTCCATCTCCTTAAAATGATCCTGTCTGCGATGATGCATTGCCTTGGTGGCATTGCTAAATCGCTCCCAAATGGCCTCTCGGTGTTCCTTGTCAACAGGTCCAATATCTTCTTTCCAGATCTTGTGAAGGGTTTGGAGTTCCCGGAATGCCTTGTTCAGATCAGATTCATCCGCCAGGGCTTCAGCGCGTTGCACTAATTTTTCCTTTTCTTCCAGGTTGTGTTTAAAATCGAGATCGCGTAACTCCCTGTTTAGATGCAGGAAGTCATAAAAGATCTCAATATGATGGTGATAGGTACGCCAAACATCATTGTATTGGTTCCTGGGAACGGCTCCTGCATGGCGCCATTGTTCCTGTAGGTCCTTAAAATTTTTGTAAGTAGTATTAATGTCTTCTTCTACATTCACCAATGCTTTAAGTTCTTCAATGATCTGTAGACGATTTTCCAGGTTTTGCTTTAGATTGGTCTCCAGGGTTTTGTAGTAAGCGTTGCGCTTTTCCCTGTATTCTGAGTAAACCTCATTGAACTGCCTTTTGGCAACCGAATTGTATCTAAAATCGATTTCATTTCCGCCATGGCTAACAAATTCCTCCTTTTTTTCTTCAATAAACTCCTGAAACTTAAGATCGAATTCGGTTTTGATCCCATCCACATGGTTCTTAATGGCCTGAACCTTCTCATTCCGAACCAGACGTTGTAGTTCCCCAACCAAATTCTCCATGGTCATGGAGTGGTAATCATGCAAGGGGATATGATGCCTCCTGTGATTGTGCTCATCCTCGGCGTCCTCGGCATTGGTTTCCTCTATTTCATTAAGGACATCCTCTTTTTTCTGCTCAGTAGGAACCTCTTTTTTTTCTGCTTCAGCAACTTCTTTTTCCGCTACTACCTCAGTTTTTTTCTTAGCTGCCTTTTTGGTCGCTTTTTTCTTGGTGTCTATCGCTTCTTTTTTATCTACTTCAACTTCCGCCGCTTTCTTTGCTGTTTTAGGGGTCTTTTTCTTCTCCACGACCACTACGGCTTTCTTTTCAGCATCAGTAGTTTTTTTAGCCACTTTTGTAGCTTTTTTCTTTGCAGCAACTGCACCCTTTTTCACGGCAACACCTTTTGCTGCTGTCTTTGGTACTTTTTCGGTGGTTTTCTCTGGGAGTTCTGCCTTCTCAGTAGTTTCCGATGTTACGTTACCCCCTACATCAGTGTGTAGTTTCTGTTCTTTTTCTTCCAACATGATAGTTTTTGGATTTTATGCGCTTATTGGACTCAATCCCATTGTAAGATACTAACAACCCCAGAGACATCAAAGGTAATCCATGATCTTTTTAGAGTACTTACCCTTGTATTTTATAAAGATAAAAGCTTATGTATGCCTATTCTTGCCAGATATCCCAGGCTTTTTGTGCCTGGTGTTGTAGCATGGGTAATCCATTGCAGATCGTCGCTCCTCGTTTTTCTCCTTCCTGAAGAAAGGCCGATTTCTCAGGGTTATAGACCAGGTCATACAAGAGATGATCAACACCTATGAATGCGTATGGAATGGACGGTTTTTCTGTCAATCGGGGATAGGTTCCCAGGGGAGTACAATTGATGATGAGGGTATATTGTTCCATCTGCGCTTTGTTAAGCATTTCGTATCCCCATTGATCTTTTTCCGGGTTTCTGGAAACATAATGGAAGTTGATCCCCAGTTGTTGCAGGATATGCCCTATGGCCTTGGAGGCACCGCCGGTTCCCAGGATCAGAGCGTACTTATGAGGCTGTATTGTAAGAAAAGGTTCCAGAGATCTTCGAAAACCGTATCCATCGGTATTATAGCCTATTAGTCCTGTTTTGGTAAATTTTATGGTGTTAACAGCCCCAATAGTGGCTGCTTCGGGATCTAAGACATGCAGATAGGGGATTATAGCTTCTTTGTAGGGTATTGTTACATTCAAACCACGGAGATCCGGATATTCTTTTAGAATGGTCTCTAGGTCCGATATATCGCGGAGATCAAAGTTATCATAGGTACAGTTTTGAAATCCTTCTTTTTGAAAGAATTCCGTAAAATATCCCTTGGAAAAAGAATAAGAAATATCGCGTCCCAGGAGACCGTAGCTATGCTTTTGATCTGTTTTTTCCATACCACTCCAATGCTATTAGAATGCCGATACCCAGGACAACATAAGCGAGGGCCCACCAGGTATCTGCAAGGCTCATGTCTGGCAAATATCGTTCATAATTTTTAATGATTTCATCCCCATTACTATCCAGCATATGGTTTCCCAGGCTATCTTTTACAAAGATGGTTCGTTTCCACGGCCATACTACTCCAAGACTACCGGTAATGAACCCTATGATCACAGCTGTAGTAATATGCCTGAAATGTTTTAATACATAGCCTAAAATATGAGATAAGGTAACCAGGCCGGTAGCAGAACCTAGGGTAAAAACCACCAATACTTTTAATGTGTTCAGGCGCTCATGATTTGAGATGAACCCAAAATCTCCCTGAATCACCTCTGCAAATGTATCATACAAGGCATTTACCGAGTCTACCAGAAGCAAGACATAATTGCCCAGGAGAATGAGAATAAAAGAACCTGAAAGACCTGGAAGGGTCATTCCGGAAACACTGATAATACCACATAAAAAAATAAACAAGAGGTTGTCATTTTCTTTGGCCGGACTCAAAAAGCTGATGGAAATACCTACAATGAGCCCAATTATCCCATAGGTGATTGTTTTTCTATCCCAGTGTTTGTAATCGTTAGCGATAAAATAAATAGAACCAATGATCATCCCAAAAAAGGTGGCCCAAACATATAATTCATTGTGATCCAGAAAATAATCCAGGAGTTTGGAGACACTAAAATAACTCACCAACATCCCAAAAATAAGCAGGGAAAGAAACTGCCCGTTTACATAGCGGTAGAAACTTTTGAATCTTCCGTTAAAAAGCAATTTAAAAGCCTTTAGATTGATCTTTTGAAGGGAATAGATGAATTCTTCGTAAAAACCAGCAACAAAGGCTACAATACCCCCTGATACACCCGGTACTTTGTTGGCAGTACCCATGGCCAATCCCTTGATAATCAGGAATACTTTATCAAAAAAAGATCTGGGCTGATGCATGATACTGTGCTTTATTTTTTAGCAGCAAGCTTTTCAAGCACAAAAATAAGCGAAAAACCAAGGATACCGAGCAAAATGGCCCAGAGAAGTTGATGATCGCCGGGGTAGGAGAAAGGAGAGACATTTTCTTCCAGGATGGGGATGGTCTTTCCATCAAATACTTTGGATTCTAAAACTACCTTCCACGGCCATATTTTATTGAGAGAGCCTATGATAAATCCGGATAGTAGAGCCAGCGTAATGTTCTTGTAATGTTGAAACATCCATTTAAGGAGTCGGGCAAAGGACAAGAGCCCAAAAATTGCCCCGACAAAAACAGTTAACACTATGGCATAATCTCGCTCATGAACTGCATTTAAAACGGTTTTATAAGACCCTAACAAGACCAGGATAAAGGCACCGGAGATCCCCGGCAGTATCATGGCACAAATAGCAAGCGCACCCGAAAGGAATAGGTAGGGCAGGCTTTCCGTATTTTCTACAGGAGGTAATTGAGTAATGTAATAGGCTACGGCGGCCCCCAAGATCAACATAATGAACGCGGCAAGATTCCATTTTTCAATGGCTTTGGCCACAAAAATAATACTGGCGATCACTAAGCCAAAGAAGAAGGACCACAGCAGTACTGGCTGATTTACAAGCAGCCAGCTAATAAGTTTGGCCAGGGTAATAACGCTGATAGCTATTCCCAGAAAAATTGATGCCAGAAAATTTCCATTGACCTGTTTCCACATGGCAGCTACTCCTTGTGTACGCAGTGTTTTAAGTAGCGAAAAGTTGATCTGATTGATAGAAGTGATCAACTCTTCATAGATCCCGGAGATAAAGGCAATGGTACCACCGGATACTCCGGGGACCACATCGGCGGCTCCCATGGCAATTCCCTTTAAGGCAACGATTAGATATTGAAGTAATGAACGGTCTCCCATAACTATAAAAAAATCAAAAGTAGTTTTTTTAGTCGGAAGCCTTCTGGATACTTGCTATTATATTCTGCGCCCAGACAGAGTCGTAAAAGGATGGGAATTCTTCCTGAAAGTAACTTAGATGATCAAAGTCTTGTTTCAGAGCTTTCCTAAAGCGGTATTGGGCTTTTACCAGGTCATTGGCCATAAGGTATAAACCAGCCATTTTATATTGGATCAAAGCCTTATCCGGATAAAACTCAAGACCTTGTAATAAGATCTGTATGGCCGCTTCCGGGTCCTGGTTTTGGGTAACTACTTCGGCCCAGTTGAGCCATGTGTCTAATTCATAATTTCCGAGATCTACCGTTTGTTTATAGGCAAAATCGGCTTCATCATAGTGTTCTAATGCCGCATGGATACGGGCACACTTCTTCCAGTATTTGGCATTTTCACCGTCTATATTGATTGCTTTATTGACGTAATACAGCGCTCGGTCGTATCTGTGATTTTTAAAGTAAAAATCAGTGATAGCCAACCATCCTTTATCTAACAAAGGATCCTCATGTACGGTCTGGTAAAAATAGAATTTGGCCAGATCATAATTATTTAGCTTTTCATGGCACTTTCCTATACGGAGGTATGCATGAGAGGTGGGATCGTCTATTTTGATCGTAGTTTCGTAGTTTTCAATGGCCTCGTTGTACTTCCCTAATTTTTCAAGGACCTTACCTTTTTCAAAGTAAGCTCCAATAAAGGTGTCATCAGCAATAATAGCAAAATCGAAGGCGGCCAGTGCCTCTTCAAACATTTTAATGGTAAAGTACTGTTTCCCCAGTTGATGCCACGCTACCTGGCTGTATGGATTTCGCTCCAGGTAATCATTCAAATACTGAATTGCCCCTTCATAATCTTCCAGGAATTCGAAGCAATAGATCACATTATAGAGGGAGGAATAGTCTTGTTCATCAAAGGATACACATTTCATAAAATGTGTCTTTGCCCGCTCAAAATCGTCCATAAAAAGATATTCCATGCCTAAAAGTGCATAAATATCAAAACTTTCTTCTGTAAGTTCCAGCGCTTTTTTTAACAGCACCACCGCCGCTTCATGGTTATCTTTCTTGGAATAGATATTAGCTCTTTGGATAAAGATCTCTTCATTGGTGCTATCTAACAGCTGTAAATTATCCAGGATCTTTTCTGCCACTTCCAGGTTATTCTCAAAGACAAGAACTTCCACTTCTAAGAGCTTGAGCTCCATAGATTCGGGGTGTTGCTGTAAACCTATCTTAATAGCTTTCTTTGCCAGGGATATCTTTCCATTGTTCAAGTAGTGGTGAATAATGTCTTCAAAATCTTCGGAATCGAAGAAGTAGACATCATCTGTCTTGAGCATGGATTCGAATTTTGTAATGGGCTGGTGCGGTTTCTCGTTAGGATCTAACGCCATAGGAAAGTGCTTGGTTAATCTATGGACTTAAAAATAGTTTTTAAAACTACTTTTATCTCCGTGTAGGGGCTATATTATTAACAAAATAGTTAACAACTTATTGTTGAAAGCTGTTTAATACCTTTAGAATCACCGCACAGCCCTCTTCAATTTCGTCCTCAGAAATGGTCAGGGGAGGGGTGATCCGCACCGCTCTTTTTTCAAAAAGCAACCAAAAAAGAACAAGTCCGTTTTGGGCGCACGAAAGTACTAAATCATTTGCAATCTCACTACTTTCCATGATCAAAGTAAGCATCAGTCCTTTACCTCTGATCTCCTTGATTAGAGGGTGTTTCAGTCGCGCTCTGAACAACGCCTCTTTTTCCGTAGTTAGGGGGATCAGAGCAGTAGTGGTTAATTCCTCCAGGGTTGCCAGTGCTGCGGCCGCGATAACTGGGTTTCCCCCAAAAGTGGTGATATGGCCAAGCATGGGCTTCTCTTTTAAGGTGGCCATCATCTTATGGGATGCTGTAAAGGCACCAACCGGTAGTCCTGCCGCCATTCCTTTTCCGATGACCAAAATATCAGGGATAATATTATAATGCTCAAAAGCAAATAGTTTACCTGTTCTCCCAAATCCGGGCTGAATTTCATCCAGGATAAGAAGTGCTCCCATTGCTGTGCATTTTTCACGCACTGCTATGAGATAATTGTCTTCAGGTAATACAAAGCCGGCGCCTCCCTGGATAGTCTCTAAAATAACAGCTGCAGTTTTTTGGGTGATCTTGTTCAGATCTTCCTTATTGTTGAAGGAAATAAATCCAATATCGGGCAACAAAGGCCTAAATGGGGCCTTGCGCTCTTCATAGTCCATTAAGCTAAGACTTCCCATGGTATTTCCGTGATAGGCCTTTTTAGCGGCGAGGATCTGTGATTTCCCGGTAACCCGCCTGGCCAACTTTAATGCCCCTTCAATGGCTTCGGTTCCTGAATTTACCAGATATGTGGTCTCCAAAGGTTCGGGTAGCAGGCTTGCCAGCAATTTTGAATACACCACTGCAGGTCCCTGAATATATTCTCCGTAGACCATAACATGCATATATTCCTTCGCCTGTTTTTCTATTGCTGCTATTATTTTTGGATGGCAATGGCCCAGACTAGAAGCAGAAACACCAGCTACAAAATCGAGATGCGCCTTTCCTTCGGTATCATAGATATAACTACCCTTTGCATGAGACACCTCCATAGCCAGAGGATGCGGGGTGGTTTGTGCCTGATAGGAAAAAAAATCCTGTTTCATAGCTTTATTACTTATCTAATACCCGGAATATCCAAATTTCATCCGTGTATTTCCCATTGAATTGGGAATCTCGCGCTTTAACCACTTCAGCCTCTGTATCATAGCGCTCCAGATATACATAGGTGTACTGGTTGAAGCTCCGGAAAAAGGATTTTGGTTGTATGCCCCTATCCGATAGGATACGGGTAAATTTTGAGAAGTTCTCTTCTTTTTTAAAGACTTTGGCAATAAGGTAATATCCTGGAGTTAGATCTGCCTCTCCTTTTGTTTCTTCAAAGCGTTTTTTCTCACCTGTGATCTTTTTAGCAGGGATAGACTTAGCCGCAGACGGTATGCTTTTTTCTTTTGGAACCTTTTTGGAGGTAGATGAATTGATAAAATCGCGCGCTTTCTTTTCCACCTCAGATGTGGTTGCATCTACATCCGTATCAATAGGATTGTCTATTCCCTGTATTTTTATGAGTTGTATGTTGTTATCGTCATCATCAAAGATGGCGTCTTTACTCCGTATTCGTTCATCGCCTCTCCAGATAAATCCTTTTAGCTGTCTGCTGTTTTCCGGCAGGTCTTCTTCGGGGAAAATATCCCCATCCGGGTCGGTAATAAATGTGATATCCTCAATATCACTATTCTCAAATATCATACGAATAGCACTACAAATGGTCTTGTTGATCCCTATGAGCTCTTCATCATCATTATACATATAATAAATGACCTCTGTATTCTTTACTAGGTCTACGATCTTGAGTTCATTATCTATAAACTTGCCGAAAAGGTCTTTTCCCTTGGCCTGGTTAAAACCAACTTTCCCAATTGTATCCTGAGAAATGACAAAGGCGTTGCTAATTACCTTGAGGGAGTCTAATTTTTCTGTTTCCATGTCAGAGATGAGAAGAATACTATCCCCGGTCATCTGGTTTTCCATGTTCCATAAGATGGGATTTCGGATCAATTGGGTGATCCCGGTTTTTTGTTCAAAATGCAGGGAATCGCATTTCCCACTCAAATCTGTCTTATAGAATTTTGTATTCCGGAAGGCCCGTAGAATTCGATCATCGGGCTTGCCTGTTACCATTAGTGTGTCTCCATGAATATATAAGGAATCTTGCTCCACAAGGCTTACAGAGACGGCTCTTTTAGTGGCAAATAGCGAATCCTTGGCCTTAAAGACCTCTGCATAATGGGCTCTTATCACCCCATTATTAATGGTGTCAGTAACTTTGATATTATTTGTTGCAGAGGCAAATTCCCGTGCTTTGTTAAAATAAACACTGTCTCCCTCAATGATCCTGTTGTTGTAATTGATCCTGGTATTTTTTATCCCGTAACCTGTTTCTACTTTGGTATCGTAGAATCCCCGTTCACAGTAAATGGTATAGGTATCCCCGGTGATAGTAGAAGGTCCGTACATATAGGCATTCTTGGAGGTTGTGTAGTAGTCGAGTTGGGCCGACTCTACGGTATATTCCGGATTTTTGATATTGACATTTTGCAGGAACTGGTATTTTTTAAGTTCCATAAAATACCGGCCAACCTTACTCGTCAGGGTATTGGCAGAATCAATGATGGTCCCGGAATTGTTGTAATACGATTCCTGGTTCTCCCGATCAAAATAAAGGGTGTCTGTCCTAAGGGTCATGTCTGCATTCTTCAGAACTACCTTTTCCCAGGCCTTCGCCAGTTTTACATTGCCATCATAATCTATCTTCCCACTGGTCATCTGCACAGAATCGCCTTGGGTAAGTCTAATATTTCCTATGGCCTTTAATTTGTTCTCTTTTTGATAAAAAATGGCAATGTCGCACCAAAGATCGGCACCCTGATGTTCAAATTGCACTTGTTTGTCATCTTTGCTAAAAATAGAAGCTCCGGGATAGTTTACTTCATCCTTGGTAAAATTGGCTCCGTATACTATATTGATCTGCCTTGGTTTAGGATCTGTATCCTGGGCACTAACCCAACTTAGGGTAAGCATGAAAATAAGTATGCACATTGTTCCTTTCAAGGGCAGAATTTTGACCAAAAATAGGATTTTTTGATGCAGAAGGGTCTTCTTTAATACAGTTTTAATACTTGAAGAAGGGATAGGGTCTTAAGAAACTGCCAGTTCCCTATGAATGGTCTGCGTCCTGTCCGGGCCTACGGAGACTATTTGAATAGGCACTTCCAGGGCTTCTTCGAGGTACTGTATATAGTCCATCAGAGTTTTGGGTAGTTGGTCTACTGAGTTCATCTTTGTAAGATCTTGTTTCCATCCCTTGAGCTCCGTGTATATGGGTGTTACATTTGATGCTTCAATATTGTAAGGCAAATGCGAGATCTTTTTTCCCTGATAATGATAGGCTGTACATACTTTGATGGTCTCAAATCCACTTAGAACATCCGATTTCATCATCATAAGATGAGTTACCCCATTTATTTGTACGGCATATTTAAGGGCTACAAGGTCTAGCCAACCACAGCGCCTTGGTCTTCCTGTAGTAGCACCAAATTCTTTACCAACACGACCCATAGTAGCACCATCCTCATCAAACAATTCTGTTGGGAATGGTCCACTTCCTACCCTTGTTGTATAGGCTTTAAAAATACCGTAGACCTTGCCAATTTGGTTAGGGGCTACTCCAAGCCCAGTACAGGCTCCTGCCGCTGTAGTGTTGGAGGACGTAACATAAGGATACGTGCCAAAATCTATATCGAGTAAGGATCCCTGTGCACCTTCGGCCAGGATAGCCTTTCCTTCTTTTTGAGATTGATAGAGGTATTCCTCACTGTCTATAAAAGTGAGTTTTTTCAATGTTTCGATCGCAGAAAAGAATTCTGCTTCCAGTTCTTTTAAGTTGTACTGTATGTCCACATCATAGAAATGGATCATTGCTTCATGTTTATCAGCAAGGGAGCGGTATTTGTCTTTCCAGTTGGAGAGTTCCAGATCTCCTACGCGCAAGCCGTTTCGTCCGGTCTTGTCCATATAGGTGGGCCCAATTCCTTTTAATGTAGACCCTATTTTCGCCTTTCCCTTAGCAGTTTCTGAAGCAGCATCTAACAAACGGTGTGTTGGAAGGATGAGGTGTGCTTTTCGGGAGATAAGCAAACGCGATTTAATATCAATTTCGAACTGAGATAAATTGGCCAGTTCTTTCCGAAAGATCACCGGATCTATAACAACCCCGTTTCCTACCACATTAATAGCTTCCTCGTGAAAGATCCCGGAAGGAATGGTGTGTAAAACGTGTTTAATTCCGTCGAATTCCAGGGTATGCCCTGCATTGGGGCCACCTTGAAAGCGCGCTATGATATCGTAATTTTTGGTAAGTACGTCAACGATCTTACCTTTTCCCTCGTCTCCCCATTGAAGTCCTAGTAGTAAATCTACCGCCATGTATCTGAATTCGTTTGTTAGTTTGTTTTTTCTTGTTGATTTCTGGTGCCGTAAAAATACAGCGAATGATTACTTATTTTGATATCAAAAACCTCTTCTATTGTCTTTTTGATAGATTGGATACGCGGATCACAAAATTCTACTACTTCTCCCGTGTCGGTCAGGATCACATGATCGTGCTGCCTGTCAAAATATGATTTTTCGTACTGTGCCTGATTCTTTCCAAATTGATGTTTTCTTACCAATTTACAATCGAGCAACAATTCGATGGTATTGTATAAAGTGGCCCTGCTAACACGGTAATTCTTGTTCTTCATTTTAATGTAGAGCGATTCTATATCAAAATGATTGTCACTCTCATAGATCTCCTGCAAAATAGCGAAACGCTCCGGAGTTTTTCTATGCCCATTATCCTCCAGAAAGGCAGTAAATACGTTTTTAACGATCTCTTGATCCTTGTTTCCCATGATGGTTGCTTAGGCTGCGACGCGCTGCAAATGTACAGCTAAAAAAATAAAATATAAGGACATTTAAGCTGTGAAATTACGGCTTGGATATGGTGTAAAATTAACTTCTGCTTACCTTGTCTATTCCCTGAACCCCTTTAAGATTATCGATCAATTTCTTTAAGATGGCCTTGTTTTTTACAACTACCGTGATCTTACCGGTAAAGGTTCCACTGTCTGTATCAAAGTTGAGATTCTTCATATTCACGTGCATGTTGTCTGAGATGATCTCTGTGATATTATTGATCAGTCCAAGGTTATCAATTCCGGTAAGTTTAATCTCTGCCGTAAATTCTTCCTGAGTAGAATCGATCCATTTGGCACTGATGATCCTATATGCATAATTAGACTGTAGAGATATGGCATTGGGACAATTCTTTTTGTGCACTTTAATTCCATCATTAACGCTTATAAACCCAAAGACATTATCCCCCGATATTGGGTTGCAGCATTGAGAAAGTTTATACTCCAACTTCTCTTCCTCTTTCCCAAAGACCAGCATATCAAATTTGGAAGTGATCTCATCCTTCTCAATATCCTCAAGCACGGGCTTTTTCCGCATTCTGTTCTTGAAGAAGCTTATAAACGCATTGTTATATGAGGATGCAAAATCCTTGATCTTTTGGTTGTCGATAGCCCCAATACCTATCCTGTAGAATAGATCCAGGCTGGTTTGCAGTTTAAAATAAGCCACCATTTTATTGACAGAATCCTCATTTAGCGTGACCTTTTGCGACTTTAATTTTCTGCGCAGGGTCTCTTTACCATCTGCGGCGATGGATTTCTTTTCATCCCGTAGGGAGGCCCTTATCTTGGACCTTGCTCGTGCAGTAGTGGCATATTCTAGCCAGTTCTGGTTGGGTTTGGCACTGTCTGAAGTTATGATCTCTAATTGGTCACCACTTTTTAGAACAGTACTCAGTGGGACCAATTTGCCATTTACCTTTGCACCTCTGGTACGCATCCCTACTTCCGTGTGAATATTAAAGGCAAAATCGAGTGGAGTAGCTCCTTTGGGGAGTGAGATAAGTTCTCCTTTGGGCGTAAAGACAAAGATCTCCTTTGAATACAGGTTGAGTTTAAATTCCTCTACAAAATCAACTGCATTTCCGTTAGAACTTTCAAGGGCTTCCTGCAACTTGTTTAGCCATTCTTCTATTCCATGCTCTTTTTGATCTCCATGTTTGTATCTAAAATGTGCTGCATATCCTTTTTCTGCGATCTCATGCATACGCTGGCTGCGGATCTGCACTTCTACCCAGCGTCCTAGCGGCCCCATCACTGTAATATGTAATGCCTCATAACCGGTAGACTTCGGAGAAGAGATCCAATCTCGTAAACGAATAGGGTTAGGAGTAAAATGGTCTGTTACAATGGAATAGATCTTCCATGCCAGGAATTTTTCATTTTCCCTATCCGATTGATATATAATTCTGATCGCGAACTTGTCATAGATCTCGTCAAAGGCAACATTCTGCATATTCATTTTCCGACGGATGGAGAAGATAGACTTCATCCTGCCCTTGATCTCATAGTCTAATTTCTCTTTGTCCAAAGAGTCCTTGATGACCGCAGTAAAATCATCGATGTATTTTAGTTGCTCTTCCTTGGTATGCTCAATCTTCTTTGAAATATCATTGTATACTTCAGGTTCTGTATACTTTAGACTTAGATCTTCTAACTCAGTTTTAATGTTGTAAAGGCCAATCCTATGTGCCAGAGGGGCATAGATATAAAGGGTTTCTGATGCCAGTTTCACTTGCTTGTCTTCCGGCATGGAGTCCATCGTAAGCATGTTATGGTAACGGTCTGCGATCTTTATGATGATCACTCGCACATCATCATGAAGCGTAAGTAACATTTTACGGAAGTTCTCTGCCTGTTGAGAAATGTTAGTATCCTTGTTGAGATGTGCGATCTTGGTAAGTCCGTCTACGATCCTAGCAATTGTCTCGCCAAAGAGTCGCTCAATATCATCGAGCGTATATTCCGTGTCCTCCACAACATCATGTAAAAGGGCCGAAGCAATAGAAATGGCATCTAATCCAATTTCTGATGCTACGATCTTAGCAACAGCAATAGGATGGAATACATAGGCCTCTCCAGATTTACGACGCTGGTCCTTATGCGCATCCACAGCAACATCAAAAGCAGATCTGATCAGTTTTTTATCATCCGCAGACAGCATTTGATAGCTAATACTAAGAAGCTCTTTGTATTGTTTAGCTATTTCGCGGTTCTCCTTATCAATGACGGTTGCACTCCTCATAACTTAAAATTACCACAATCTTTTGGAGTTACCAACAAAAATCATGCCTGGAGGTTACGCACTCTGTTGATCAATGGAGGGTGGGAATAGTGCATAAAAACATAGGCTGGGTGGGGGGTAAGATTGCTGAGACTATTGCGTGAGAGCTTCTTTAAGGAGCTAATTAGTGGGGAAGCTTCAAAGGTGTTCTTTGCGTAATTATCCGCCTGATATTCAAACTTTCTGGAAAGGTAATTCATAGCAAGGCCGGTAAGTTGTGAAATAGGACTATAGAGAATACCAAAGCCTATCAGTGCCGCATGAAAACTGGGAATGCTTACTCCTATAGACATGGACACAGCGGGATTATTGATAAATAAGGACAAAACAAATAAGGTAAGTCCGGTTAGTGCAATTGAGGCCATTAGATTAACAATGATATGTTGCCTTTTGTAATGCCCCACCTCATGCGCCAATACTGCCACTATCTCCTCTTCTTCCAGGTCGTTGATCAAAGTATCATAGAGGGTGACCCTTTTTTCCTTCCCAAAACCTGAAAAATAGGCGTTAGACTTAGTAGACCTTTTGGACCCATCTATGACATAAATATTTTTTAATTCAAATCCTACTTTTTGCGCATACCCCTGGATCTTCTCTTTAAGTCCGCCCTCTTCCAATGGTGTTTGTTTATTGAAAAGAGGCACAATGATCCTGCTATAGAACAGATTCATAAAGATGGTAAATACAGCGATTAGGCCCCATGCGTATAACCAAAAGGAAGTGCCAGCCCATTGAAAGAACCAGATAACCACAGATAGGATGCCCCCTCCAAGAATTGCAAGCATAACCCAACCTTTGAGCTTATCTAGAAAAAAGAGTTTACGAGTACTTTTATTGAAGCCGTATTGTTCTTCGATCACAAAGGTTTGGTAATAGGAAAAAGGGGTTGTGATAATATCGCTCCCTAACATTATGATCCCAAAAAAGAACAGTGCCATGGGGATAGGATGATCCGTATAACCGCGCACCAGTTTATCTATCCATTCGAACCCACCAAAACCCAGAAAACAAAGAGTTAGAACAAGCGAAAATGTAGAAGTGATCAATCCAAATTTGTAGTTTGTTTGTTTGTAGGCCTGAGACTTTGTATAGGCCTCTGCATCATATACATCCGAAAGCTCAGAAGGTATAGGCTCTTTGAATTTTTTGGCGTTCAAATAGTCCATCAGGGTTTCTATCAGAAACTCTGCAATTAAAATTATAAAAATTAAATAGTAAAGGGAATTACTGCTCATAGGTTAGCTGAGGTTGTTATGTTATCTTGTAGCTAATTTCGCTGTCGTTTCGCTTCAAAGATAAGGATTGCTGCAGAGACAGAGACGTTCATAGAATCTATTGACCCTTCCATCGGAATAATAATTTGTGCGTCTGCTTTGGAAAGCCATTCATCAGATAAACCAGTGGATTCTGTTCCTACAACCAGAGCTGTTGCCCCTGTATAATCTGCTTTAGTATAAGCTGCCTTCGCGGATAATGCGGCTGCAAATATGCTGATATTACGCCCTTCCAGAAAGTCAATGATCTCAGAAGTATTTCCTGTAGCTATGGGGACAGTAAAAACACAACCTACACTAGACCTAATAGTATTTGGATTATAAAGATCACTTTTGGGATTGGCAATTATTACTGCATCCAGATTTGCAGCATCGGCTGTGCGCAGCAAGGCTCCAATATTCCCGGGCTTTTCCGGTGCCTCTGCCACCAAGATCAAAGGATTTTTGGGTAAGGATAGATCGTTTAGCTCATGCTTCTTTGTCCTGGCTACTGCCAGAACGCCTTCTGTTTTTTCCCGGTAGGCTAGCTTTTGATATACATCTTTGGAGATCTCCACAAATTCTGGCTCCTGATCGGAATTTTCTAATAGTGATACTACCTCTTCTAACGAGAATAAATCGGTATAAAAAAATATGGAATCAATGTGATATCCGCCATCTATTGCCATTTCCAATTCGCGTTGACCCTCAAGAACAAAGTTGCCTGTTTGTAAGCGTTCTTTCTTTTTTTCTTTTAATTGCATCATCTTTTTGATCAATGCATTTTGAGGACTCACTATGTGTTTTACTACCTGCATAGTAGCAAAAATAGCGCAATCTGTAAACTTTAGTTAGATTATCCGACCTTTACCGGTAAAATAGATATATAATGAAAATCAGGATTTCCATATTTCTTCTCTCTGTATCATTAATTGGATGCAAAGAAGCTCCCAAAGATGCGATGAACGCCAATATCCCGGTAGAAAAAGAAGTGAATATGGAGCAGGCCTCGTATCCTACCGAACTGCAAAAGGTGTTGGATGTACACGGCGGATTATCTGCTTGGAAGCAACAACGCCTGCTTTCATATGATATACCGAAAAAATCGGGAGTAGAGTCTCATACGATCGACCTATATACGCGTAAGGATATTGTGGAAACCGATGCTTACAAGATGGGTTTTGACGGCACTGACGTATGGCTGTTAGACCCAAAAGAGAATTATAAAGGCGATCCGGTGTTCTATCATAATTTGATGTTCTATTTCTATGCCATGCCCTTTGTCCTGGCAGATGATGGAATTCGATATTTTGAGACCGAACCGTTGTTCTATGAAGGAGAAGAATACCCAGGCATAGGTATTGGTTATCAAAATGGGGTGGGGACCTCCCCGGAAGATGAATATTTTATTCATTATGATCCTAGCACACACCAAATGGCATGGCTGGGCTATACGGTAACTTATAGAACCGGCGAAAAGTCTGATGATATCCACTGGATACGGTACGATAACTGGACCAATATAGAGGGTGCGGTATTACCAAAATCGATCAGCTGGCACACCGTTGAAGAAGGAAGGGTAGGGGAGTTAAGGAATACGGTTATATTTGAAAACATTCAGCTCAGCAAAGATGCTGTAAACGAGGCTATTTTTACGAAACCAGATAAAGCGGAAGTAAGGCTTCCGGTGCAGCCAAGTAAATAATTAAAAGTGTATAAAAATAAAAGCGAGGATATTCAGTTCGTCCGAATACCCTTGCTTTTTTGTTTACTTATTCTACTTCTTACTATACTTGCCCATATATCTTTTCCAAAGCTCTGTCTGGTGTGTTTCCAACGATAGTTCGCGTCCATCAATAAAGGCATGGGAAAGTTGATTTCCACGCATATCGAGCGCATCTCCTGCAGAAACAAATAGGGTAGCACTTTTCCCAACAGCCAAAGTCCCGTATAGATCATCGATCCCCAGGATCTTAGCCGTATTACCACTGATAAGCTGCAAGGCCTTTTCTTTTTCAAGACCCTGGCCAACTACTTGTCCGGCATAAAACGGAAGATTCCGGGTCTGAAAGTTAGAAGCATCCGCATTTTGCAAACCAACCAATAATCCACCGTCTACCAATAATTTTGGAAGTTTATAGGTGAAGTCATAATCATCATCTGCAAATTCTGGTAGCGTATGCGTATAATTTACAAGTACAGGAATATCGTATTTCTTTAGGAAATCAGTGATCCTGTAAGCATGATATCCCCCTACTAAAACCAGCTTTTGGACCCCCGCTTCCTTTAAGGCGGTGATAGCATCTATGATCTGTTTCTCATCCTGAGCGTAAACATACAGCCTTTGGGTACCATCAAATATGCCCTGGGAAGCTTCAAATGCAGGGTTTACACTTGCTGCTTTTCCTTTTCCGTAGGCACTGGCATTCCCTAAGAATGAAAGTACTTGCTCCACTTGTTCGCTATAATCTTTGTTAGGCTGATATCCCCGTGGTTCTCCCATCCACCAGCGACCTCTTCTGAAGGTGTTGGGCCAATTAAGGTGAATACCATCGTCTACTTTAACAGCTGCATCTTCCCAGTTCCAGGCATCAAATTGCACGATAGAGGAAGTTCCGGAGATCCTTCCACCCTGAGGGGTAACCTGTCCAAGTAATACACCATTGGGGCGCATGCTTTCCACTACTTTGGATTCTGCGTTGTATGCAATAAGACTGCGCACATGAGGAATCATTGCACCAATTTCATCCTGGTCATTACTAGCCCTTACTGCATTCACCTCAATTAATCCCAGCGATTTGCCTGGGGCAATAAAACCTGGATAAACATGCTTTCCACTGGCGTTAATCACTGTTCCTTGTGGTGCTATTCCGGCACCTAAGGCGGTGATCTTTCCATTGGTAAAGATCAAAGTACAGTTGTCTACTACATTGCCATCTCCTATATGAGCTGTAGCGCCTGTAATGGAAATGGTCTCTGTCTGTACCGAGGCCGGGGTTTGTTGCCCAAGACCTGTTTGAATAAACCCTATGAGTAGGGCAACGACTATATATTTTATTTTTTTCATGTCTTTCTAATTATAAACTGTCACAATTGAATCGTTCTTTTTTGCGCTGTTTTGGGCCTTGCATTTTGCTGCCTCCATCTTTCTCAGCAACCATCATCTTAACCAACTCGCCACGTTCTTTTTTAATGGATTCGCGTAATGCCTTGTCCTGTTCCAGATCGAAATAAGTAACACCCTGAATAATTGTTTTTTCTGCTTTGGCATAAACAGATAGTGGATGTGCATTCCACAATACAATATCGGCTTCTTTCCCTTCTTTTATGCTTCCTACACGATCATCAATATGCAATAATTTGGCAGGATTAATCGTCACCATTTTCCAGGCTTCTTCTTCAGACATGCCTCCATATTTAACCGTCTTGCCGGCTTCCTGGTTTAAACGTCTGGACATTTCACCATCATCACTGTTTATAGCAACGGTAACCCCCTGGCTGGCCATAATAGCTGCATTGTATGGGATGGCATCGTTCACTTCATATTTATAGGCCCACCAATCACTGAAGGTAGATCCTCCTACACCATGGGCAGCCATTTTATCGGCTACTTTATATCCTTCAAGAATATGAGTGAATGTATTTACTCTAAACCCGAATTGGTCTGCTACCTTCATCAACATATTGATCTCACTCTGAACATAGGAATGGCAGCTAATAAAACGTTCCCCATTAAGGATCTCAACCAGGACTTCCATTTCTTCGTCGTAGCGATATGCTTTTCCACTTTTTTTCAATGCCTCGTATTCCTTAGCTCTTTGGAAGTAGTTTACAAAGACTTGTTCTACGCCCATTCTGGTTTGAGGAAATCGGCTAAAGCTTTGCCAGTTACTTTGTTTTACGTTTTCACCAAGGGCGAATTTTATAAATTTAGGAGAATTCTCAAAGATCAACTTCTCAGCCGGCTCCCCCCATTTAAGTCGGAGTATAGCCGATCGGCCCCCAATTGGATTTGCAGATCCATGGAGCAGTTGAACCGTAGTTACACCACCCGCTAAATTTCGATAAAGATCTATGTCTTCGGAATCTACCACATCGGTCATTTTTACTTCTGCAGACGAATTCTGGCCGGACTCATTAATGGCCAAGCCTGCAATATGGCTATGTTCATCTATGACACCAGCAGTAAGGTGTTTTCCCGTAGCATCGATCAACCTTGCATTTCCCGCACTCAGATCCTTGCCAATTTTGGAGATCTTTCCATTTTTGACCAATACATCGGTATTTTCCAATACCCCTGCAGCTTCCCCGGTCCATACGGTAGCATTCTTAAAGAGCATATCTTGCGCTACCCGTTTTTGAGTGTAGCCGTAGCCTACATTCGGAAAGGTAACAGGCATTACCCTAGGGGCTTCCTTGGAAGTATCCTTTTCGTCTTTCGATTTATCCGACGGACCTTCTGTTCTTGTAGCCGTGAATGAACCATCGCCTCCATTGGGCAACAAGAGCCTTCCTTTTAAATTATCTTCTCCGGAAGTAACTCGAGCAGTCATTCTATAGGTTTCCTTTTCAGCTGTATTGAAGGACAAGGTGATCCAGTCGCTATCGTATTTAAATGTAGAGCTTAGTTTTACTGTATCTAGTTTTACTTCGGCTTTAGGTTTGGCAGGCTCACCTGTAATAGAAAGAGTATACATAGTGCCTCCTGCAGCGAGGTTGTAAGTACCTCTGATATCCTTTTGATCCATCGGATTCACAATGTTCTTCTGGCCTTGTACCCAATTCTCGTATAAGGTCGTCTCTTTATCAAAGATGTTTCCGGAGGTAATAAGGAAATTGGCATAACGGCCTGTTTGCAAACTACCTATTGAATTTGACTTCCCTAATAAGGAGGCCGGAGAGCTGGTCAGCGCTTCCAGGGCCTTCGTCTCAGATAAGCCATATTCAATAGCCTTCATCACTTTTTCTTTTAATGTGACCGGACTTTTTAATTCGTGCAGCGTAAAGCTAAAGGCGATCTCGTTATCCGCTAATATCTTGGGGTTAGAAGGTGCCTGATTCCAGAAACGCATATCTTTTAAAGCAACATAATCTGCCTGAAAGGGATCTGAAACATCCATGGCATCCGGGAAATTGATCGGAATGATCAATTTTGCATTAGTGGCTTTGATCTCGTTTATGATCTCAAATTCATTACCGCCTCCAAGGATTGCGTATTGCATCCCGAAAGCATCACCTATCTTATCGGCACGTAGTATATTTCCGGCATTTCCGGCCGCGAAGATCTGAACTAATCCACTATTGGCCATTAAGGCCTCAAGAGATCTGTCTTTGGTGTCTACATTTCCTTTCTGATACCAGGAGGCGTCATGATACATCTGACGCAGTAAGGCCATTGACCCCATAAGTGAAGAGGGGTAGGATTGTCTTTTTATTACACTTCTATCAAAAGAGAAATATTGGGAAGAATTGCCATCTAAGATCCGTTCAGCATCATTTCCATCTGATTTAAGAGAAATTAGCACTCCAGTTCCTCTGGCAATTCCATCTTGTACGTGTGAATTAACTACACCAAATCCTGCTTCCCGCAGGGCCTTGGCACTTTTATCATCGTATTTAAATTCGGTGATCGCATCCGTCTCTGGCATAATATGATCGTTCCAATAGAAACCTTCTCTTGTAGGGTCGTATTGGGGTGATCTACCGCCTCCGGAAGGTCTTTTGGGCTGTTCCACGCCATAGGTGGAATAGACATCTATAAAAGAAGGATAGATATGTTTTCCCATAAGATCTACTTTCACGGTATTGGCAGGGATGCTTACGGAGGCACCCACTGCTACTACTTTGCCGTCTTTAATTAGAAGTGTACCCTTCTCAATGATCTGAGTAGGGGTCACGTAGATCTTCGCATTAGTGAGAGCGGTGTAAATGTTGTTTTCTGCTTTGACCCCATCATTCTTAGGAAAATAATCCTGAGAAAATAAAGGAGTGGTGCATAGCCAAAAAGAGGCTAGCACAAGAAGTCTCCATCTCATATAGTTTATGTTTTTAAGTTAGTGGTCTAAAAATAAACGAACTATAAAGAATTGATATGGCATTAGTCTTTTTTTAACATATAAATACCATCCAGAGAGCCATGGGTAGTTTTAAAGTGGATTTTCCTGATGATATGCAACGAGTAAAGCAACCACCAGGCTGTAGCTCTTAATTCCCTCAGATTGATTGTTGGCTTTTAAAAAGGAATTATAAAATGCTTTAAAAAAAGGTTCCATAGGATTTTCATAGGAAACCCAAAACCGGTTCAATTCTTCATAGTCTTTTTGTACACCCCTGTGAACCCTGCTGTAAAGTTCCTGGAAACTTGTTTCATCCTGATTTCTTAACTCCACCAAGCAATAGCTAAGGGCATAAGAAAGGGCCGAATACTTTATATATTGATCCTTATTATTCAATGCCGCCAAATATCCAATGAAATTAGCCTCATTCTCAGCCGCATATCCCATTTGGTGACCAATCTCATGGCAACTTACTACAGGGAAGCGGAACATAGGAACCTTCTGGTTCACCTGAGACTCTAGTGTAAAAGGGTTGAGATACCCGCCATATCCCATATAAGTTAAAAACAGACTATAAAGTGATCCTTTGATACTTGGGTGTTTATATTGGAAATTGGGTAATAGAGAACTAAGTTGATCATAACCTTGTGCGGTTTTTAAATAGATATCTGAACGGGAATAGGGGATATCAACCTGAACAGTATCAATGGCCGCTATTGTCTTATGGGCGGCATTGGTCTTTTGAACCAATACTTCAGTGAAATCATACAATTCTTGTGAGGTGTAATCTGTATTTAGTTCCAGGGTTTTATAAATGGGTTGTCTGTAATAATTAAGTCCCCAAAGAACATGGAAGGAAAAATAGGCAATAGCGATCACCACCAAAATGTTTCTTAAAAATGAAAAGGGCTTTAAGCTAATGACCAAACGATTCTTATATATATAGCGCAAGGCAACTAAAATAAGTAGTGTATAAATGACATCACCCAGAGAAAATGGAATCCAACCATATAGCCATCTCATACTACCAGATATATAGGGATATAGTCCATTGCTGTAATATTTCTCAACAATCTCGGGCTGATTACTAATCCATTTAATGGCGAAAATTTGTACGATCAGTGAAAGGGCGATGCCATTTTTTAAACGGTAGTTCATGGCGATAAAAATACCCAAATTTATGGGTATGTTCTTAGGGTCTCCGTATTTTTGATCTCTAAATTAAACTTATGTCACTGGAAGTACGTCAACTAGAGCCACAGGCTGTATGGAATTATTTTGCTAATCTCAATGCGGTTCCACGACCTTCGAAGAAAGAAGAGCGAGTAATAGCCTTTATGGAAAAATTTGGAGCATCATTGGGTCTGGAGACCATTAAGGATGAAGTTGGAAATGTGATCATTAGAAAACCGGCAACTCCGGGAATGGAGTCTAAGAAAACAGTGGTATTGCAATCGCATTTAGACATGGTCCATCAAAAGAACAACGATACCGAATTTAATTTTGATGAAGAGGGTATACAAATGTATGTTGATGGGGATTGGGTACGGGCTAAAGGAACTACCCTTGGAGCCGATAATGGCATGGGTGTAGCCGCTATTATGGCGCTTCTGGAAAGCGATTCTATACCACATCCACCACTCGAGGCCTTGTTTACGATCGATGAAGAAACAGGTATGACCGGTGCAAAAGGGTTGAAACCTGGGGTTCTGAAAGGAGAGATCTTGTTGAATCTGGATACGGAAGAAGATAATGAAATAGACATAGGATGTGCTGGAGGTATTGATATTACAGCTGAAGGAACATACGAACAGATGGATCTGCTCAAGGGTAGTGCAGGATATCAACTTACTGTAAATGGACTTAATGGAGGACACAGTGGGATGGACATACATCGTGGCCTGGGCAATGCGAATAAGATCATGAACCGTCTGTTAAACGAAGCTTCCAAGGCTGGAGAAATAGGGATCGTTAATATTGCAGGAGGTGGTCTTAGAAATGCTATTCCTCGTGAAAGCGTGGCACAGTTTGTCATATTATCCCGGCAGGAAGAAGTAGTAAAGGCTATACAAAATTTTGCGAAGGACGTACAAAAAGAATTGTCCATAACTGAACCAAAGTTGAAGATATTGCTTCTGGAAAAAAAAATAGATGGTAGCTGTATGAATCAAAACTCCCAAAAAAATTTAATAGCCGCCCTTTATGGAGTTCATAATGGAGTATTTGCAATGAGCGCCGCTATTGATGGTTTAGTAGAAACTTCCAATAACCTGGCACGGGTTGAGGTTGGCGATGGTAAGATCAAAATAGGATGTCTTACTCGTTCTTCGGTTGAATCCGGAAAATATGATCTGGCCCAAAGTATAAAAAGCGTGTTTCAATTAGCAGGCTACAAAGCAACCCTGAGCGGAGAATACCCGGGTTGGAGTCCTAATCCTAATTCTGAGATCCTCACTGTCCTAAAATCTCAGTATGAAGAACTATTTAAACATACCCCCGAAGTAGTTGCTTGCCATGCGGGTCTGGAGTGCGGAATTTTAGGTAATCATTATCCGGAAATGGACATGATCAGTTTTGGTCCTAATATTAAGGGAGCTCATTCGCCAGACGAACGAGTACAGATATCATCGGTTCAAAAATTCTGGAAGTTTCTCAAAGTGATCCTAACACAAATACCCAATAAATAAAAAAGCCCGCATCAGCGGGCATATTTTTAGTCTGTTGCTAAATCTACGATCTCCAGATCGAAGACCAGATCAGCGTTCGGTGGAATAGGTCCACTACCTTGTTGTCCATACCCTAAGTGAGGTGGGATAAAGAGCCTCACCTTGTCACCTACATTCATGGCCATCAGCCCTTCCTTAAATCCCGGAATGAGTCGGGCATCCGGACTATAATCCATTGGAAACGGTTCATAACCTCCACCAACTTTACGGTCTTCATCATATACCTTGTAGTTTCTGGCTACTTCCTCATAGTTACTGTCGAACATAGAACCATCTTCGAGATAACCTGCATAATTTACCATTACTTTCTGACCAATTTTTGGTTTGGCTCCGGTCCCTTCATTTAAGACCAATATCTTAAGTCCTGATGGCAAGGCCTCAACAGAATTTTTTTGAGCCATCATTTCCGCTGCAAAATCTTCCTTCATTTTCTTCATTGCCTCAATTTCCTGCTCTTCAGATGCAAAGTAATCGCTCATAATCTTTACGGCATCGAAGTTCTTTGCTTCCTTCCCGTTCCGGATAATTTCAACAGAGTTCATTACCACGTCTACGACGGGTTTATCTTTCGCGGCAGTCTTAGTAACGCCAATGGAATCTACCACGTTCATGCCCTCTATTACTTCGCCAAACACGGTATGAACACCGTCTAACCAGGGAGTTTCTTTTAGCGTTATAAAAAACTGGCTACCATTGGTTTTGGGTCCGCCATTGGCCATTGATAGAATACCTGCTTTATCGTGTCTAAGTGAATCAACGAACTCATCCTTAAACCTGTACCCGGGATTTCCGGTGCCTGTAGCTGTAGGGTCTCCTCCCTGGATCATAAAATCTTTCATAACCCGATGAAATGTAAGTCCATCATAATACCTTTTCTCTTTATAGGCATCACTTACAAAGGGACTCGTTCCTTCCGCAAGAGAAATAAAATTAGCTACCGTCACAGGTGTTTTTTCATGCTCGAGTTTTACGATAATATCGCCTTTGTTTGTTTTAATATCAGCAAAGATGCCATCGCCCAGATGTGTGTACTGACTTGATTTACAGCCGGTGATCAAGATTAAAATGGCAGTAAGTAGTAAATATGTGTTTTTCATTTGTTATTTCTGTTTATTCTGAATTATTGTTTTTTATTGGTTCAATAGCAATGATCGTTATAGTAGCTTTCAGCGGAACATTAACGTCAATTTTATTCTTGTCCCCCAAATAGCCATAGCCCAGAGACGAAGGGAACAGAAAAGTTGCCTTTTCACTTTCTTTTAGAAGTTTGAGGCTATTGCGCAATCCCGGAAACAGCTCTTGTTTATCTACTTTGTATGATTGAAGGCCTATTTCCTGTTCACTGTATATAGTGTCATTATTAAATTTGGTAAGTGTATACGTAAATCGCACCAGGTCATCTGTCTGAGGTGTATAGGTTGCCACCTCATTCTTGAGATCGTAGTAATACCAACTCCCATCGGATGTAGATATATAGGTATGAAGACTGTCTTTTTTTATGATCTCCTGAATTAATTGCTCTTCGAAAGCCAACAACTTCTTATTTCTTTCAACAGATTCCTTGATAAATGAGCCGGAATTTACCTTGACAGGTTTACGGGGCTCCGGACCCTGACAGGCAATCATACCAATTAATAAAAAAAGTATCGGAATTTTTTTCATGCCAATAATGCTGTTTTATGGTCCTCGAGCAGGGATCTGAAATAGTGAACCGTATCTTCCATACTTCTATTGCTTTTACCCCCGGCAGCATTCGTATGCCCACCGCCTTCAAAGTATTTACGGGCAAATTCGTTCACTGAGAAGCTGCCTTCCGATCTAAAAGAGATCTTAATGATCCCTTCTTCCTTGTTTTCGATAAAAATTACTGCGAATCTGATACCTTCCAAAGTAAGCCCGTAGTTCACAAAACCTTCGGTGTCCCCTTTTTTGAATTGATGGGTATCTAACTCTTCCTGACTCAAGGTGATATATGCTGCGCTATATTCAGGTAAGATCACCATATTATTCAGGGCACAACCCAAAAGGTGCAATCTGCTGGCTGTATTGGTGTCAAAAATATTCTTATGGATCTCTGCACTATGAGCGCCTTTATCCATTAATGTAGCCACTACTCTGTGCGTTTTACCCGTAGTTGAGGCATATTTAAAAGAACCGGTATCCGTAACAATTCCGGCATACAAACAGTCGGCCATATCATTTGTGATAAGCTCAATTCCTCCTAAGGCATCGATCATGTGAAAGATCATTTCACATGTAGAACTCATGCTTACATCAGAGTACGTAATGGCAGCATAATCTGCCGGACCATGATGGTGGTCTACCATAACAAAGGTAGCCGTGGTATTACTCACCACTTCTTCCATTTGTCCAATCCTGCTTAATTCATTAAAGTCGACCGTAAAAATAACGGTGGCTTCTTCTATGGTTTTAACAGCGTTAGTATTTTGCTTCTCAAAATTGATTATATCATTGGTTCCCGGCATCCATTTTAGGAATTGAGGATAATCATTTGGAGTAATGACAGTAGTGCTATGTCCGGTTGATTTTAAGTAAAAATTTAAGCCCAAAGCAGCGCCTATGGCATCGCCATCGGGATTCTTGTGGGGAATGATCACTATATTTTGGGGACTACTAAGCAGGGTTTTAAGGGACCCAACATCGGCTGATTTCATGGGTGCAAAGATACAATTTAATACAAAATTCAAATAGCATTGTGGTGTTAAACGACCAAATCAGCAAGGGAAATAAATTAACTGCATCCTAGTTGTGGTGAATTCATTAGCTGGTTAACTTCGTTTAGGGTTAAATATAAGATATCTTTAGTTACTACCTATTGGATTAATATTCAATTCTTTTACTTTTGAATTTAAATGCATATCCTTTCATGACTTCCTCAAAATTTTCTTTCTTTTCGTTACTTTTTATATTGCTAATAGGTTGTAAAACCAGCCAGATTCAGGATCAGCCGCTTCGCTCCAAAGATACTTTCACAATTACCTTTGGATCTTGCAATAAGCATACGGTAAAAAACAATCTCTGGGATGATGTTTTGGCCGCCCAACCAGATGTTTGGATATGGGGAGGAGACATCATTTATGCAGATACCGGTGAGGCTTCAGAAATTGCCAGAATGTTCAGTATTCAAAAGGAGATCCCGGGATATAAGGCTTTAAGTGATCAGGTTCAAGTCATTGGGACCTGGGATGACCATGATTACGGCCTGAATGATGGCGGTGTAGAATTAACTTCTAAAGCAGCAAGTCAACAGGTGTTTCTAGATTTTATGGATGTTCCTTTAGATAGCCCACGTAGGAAGAGAGAAGGGATTTATGCTAGTTATACCTATGATCTTCCCGCTGGCTCTGTAAAGATCCTGGTTCTTGACACCCGCTATTTTAGATCAACTTTGACACCAGCAGCAGCCAAGAAAAAACGTTACCAACCGGGTACCTATGGATTGGGAACTGTATTAGGCGAGGTCCAATGGGCTTGGCTGGAAGAGGAATTACGGAATTCGAAAGCCGATTTCAACATATTGGTAAGCAGTATTCAATTCTTGTCTAACCAACATGGATTTGAGACCTGGGGGAATTTTCCGCACGAGGTGGATAAACTTAATGGTCTAATAAAAGAATCGGGTGCAAATGGGGTCATCATCCTTTCCGGTGATCGTCATATCTCAGAATTCTCCGAAATAATAGTAACGGGAGTATCCTATCCACTGATCGATTTTACTAGTAGCGGCCTAACTCATGTTTATTCCAGTTATTCGGGAGAACCCAATCCGTATAGAATAGGTGAAGTGATTGCCAAGAAAAGCTTTGGATTACTAAACCTCAATCTTACAACCAAGGAAGTACAAATGCAGATGGTAGGCGATCAGGGTAAGATCCTCAATGCCTTAACACGGCAGTATTAATGTTGTAGGTTGCAAGTAGAAAGTGTATTTTTGCCGAAAATTTTTTAGAATGACAGGAAAAAGAACATTTACCATGATCAAGCCCGATGCGGTTGAGAATGGCCATATAGGGGCTATTTTAGGAAAGATCACCTCCGCAGGCTTTAAGATCATAGCTATGAAATACACTCAATTAAGCAAACGCGATGCCCAGGAATTTTATGCGATTCATAAAGAACGTCCTTTCTTTGGGGAATTGGTATCCTTTATGACCAGAGGGCCCATTGTATCTGCAATTCTGGAGAAGGAGAACGCTGTTGAAGATTTTAGAGCACTTATTGGGGCCACGAACCCCGCTGAGGCAGCTGAAGGAACTATCCGTAAGTTATTTGCTAAAGATATTGGAGAGAATGCGGTCCATGGATCTGATAGCGATGAAAATGCCGCTATTGAAGGTTCTTTCCATTTTTCAGGAAGAGAGATCTATTAAATTATTTTGATAATAAAATTAAGAGGACCTTCTATCGGAGGTCCTTTTTTTATTTGTTTCTAATTATCGCAAGACGATCTTAGTGACCACTTCCCTTCCCAGTTCTTCATTTAAAAGGGCTATTATTTTAGATTTTCCGTGACTTAGTTCTTCCCTGAGCACTGAAGAGGAGAGGGAAACAAAAAGGGTGGTGTTTCGCAGATCAATGGCTGTAGTGTAATTATTCACCCCATTTCCCATAAGGGAAACCCAGGCTTCCTTTACCAGCACCTTGTCTATACCTTTCTGCAATTTATTGGTGGAAATAAATTCTTTCAAGGCTTCTCCAAGCGATATATTGTTCTTTTTTCGAACCAAGTTACTCCAATGTTATGGGTTGAAAGCGTTCATAAATATAGGTAATTTGCTCCTCATTCACGAGCCTAAGTTCTGTTTCCTTAATGCTTTTGATCTCCTCTTCCCAGATAGACATTGCGTTCTCATAAACCATGATAAAAGACCCGTCGCGTTCCATTATTGAGAAGTATTCTGCATCATCCGAAGTCTCAAAACTTCCGTCAATAAGCGGTTGAACCTTTTTGCGGTACCCTTTGGTACCAGTTACGTCAATATAATCGATGGTTGCGTTCATTTCATAGGTCTTCGTATCACCATTTGGGAATTTAACTTGTTTGATCTCCCAATATCCGTCTAGGTAAGTAAGGTCCTCTTTGGTGACCGGATCGCCACAGGAATACAGGAGTATGCAGCCTAAAATAATAGATAGATGTCTCATTTTACAAGGGAAATATCTTATAGGATTGATGAATTTCTTTGATGATTTTCTCGGTTCGTTCCGCATGGGTGTCACTTATAAAGATCTGTCCAAAATTCTTATCCTCTACTAAGGTAATGATATGCGCAACCCGATTCTCATCAAGCTTGTCGAAAATATCATCCAATAATAAGATGGGCGTGGTTTTTACCAAGGCTTTTAGAAAATGAAATTGCGCAAATTTTAAAGCGATCAAAAACGATTTTTGTTGGCCCTGACTCCCAAATTTCTTAATAGGATAGCCACCGATCTCAAAATCGAGGTCATCCTTGTGAACGCCCACACTAGTATACTGCAGAGCCCGATCCCGTTCTATATTTGAAGTTAAAAGGGAACTCAGATCCGCTTCATGCAAGCGTGAGTTATAGATCAGATTCACATCTTCACTATCGCCAGATATAAGTCGATATTGTTCCCGGAAAATAGGAACAAATTTTTGAATAAATGAAGCTCTTTTTTCATAGATCACCTGTCCGTAGGAATGCAATTGGTCATTGTAGATGTCTAAAGTTCCCTGATCGAAAGTATGGTTAGCAGCGAAATATTTTAATAAGGCATTTCTTTGAGCCAATACCTTTTGATAATTCATCAAGGTTTGCAAATACTTAGTATCTGATTGAGAGATAACCCCATCCATAAACTTTCTGCGCGTATCACTCCCTTCAATGATAAGATCTCTATCTGCAGGCGAAATGATCACCAGGGGAAGAAGTCCAATATGATCTGATAGCCTGTCATAGGTTTTCCCATTTCTTCGAATTACTTTTTTTACATTGCGTTTTAAAGAACAAACGATCTTTTCTTCTCGCTTGTTAAGCATAAAATTCCCCTCGATCACAAAAAAATCGGTTCCGTGTTTAATGTTCTGTGAGGCAATGGGGTTAAAGTAGCTCTTCCCAAATGATAGATGATAAATAGCATCTAATAAATTGGTTTTACCAATTCCGTTATTTCCCACAAAGCAATTTATTTTAGCATCGAACTCAAAGTTCACATCACTAAAATTCTTGTAATTAAGAAGAGAAATATTTTGAAGAAACATTCAAAGAGATGTTGAAATTGATTTTTGGGGCCGTAAATATCCAAAAATAACAAATAAATACCCTTCGGTTTTGGAATAAAACTTTATTTTTGCGCGATCAATTGAAGGAACTATGGCAACTTATAAAAAGCGAGGTTACAAGCCGAAAAACAAGGAAGAGGAAAGAGCACGTACAGAACAAGGCAGTACTACAGCCGAAGTGTTTAGTACATTAGATGAAAGTGCTTCCCGCTCAGAGCAATGGGTAGCCCGTAACCAGAATTACATTCTTGGGGTCATTGGGGTCATCGCCGTGGCCGTTTTAGGATATTTGGGGTACTATCAGTTTGTGCAAGAACCAAAGAATGCCAGTGCTGCCAATGAGATGTTATACCCCAATCAATATTTTAACGAAGCCCTACAAAACACTGCGGAAAAGGATTCTCTGTTTATGTTGGCCCTTAACGGTGCCGAAGGGAAATACGGGTATTTAGATATCATAGAAGAGTATTCTGGTACTCCATCTGCCAATATTGCGACCTACTCCGCCGGAATGGCCTATAAGGAGTTAAAACAATATGACAAGGCTATCGAATATTTGGAAAAAGTATCAGCAGATGAAGAAATTACAGCATCACTTGCCCTTGGAGGTATTGGGGATTCTTTTCTTCAACTTGGACAAACAGAAGATGCACTTACGTATTATGTGAAAGCATTTTCACATGATGAAAATGAACTAACAACACCAAGATATTTATACAAAGCCGGGATCGCCGCTTTAGAGCTCGGAACAAAAGAGAAAGCACTCGGTTATTTTCAACGGATCAAGGATGAATTTCCAAATTCTGAGGAAGCAAGAACGATTGATGTTTTCATAGGGATGGCTCAAACCCAATAAAAGATGGCTACTGCAAACCGAAATTTATCAGAGTATGATAAGGACGGTATACCAAAAGCCGATCATCTTAAGATCGGTCTGGTTGTGTCTGAGTGGAATACTGAAATAACAGAAGGACTTTTTAACGGAGCTCACAGTGCTTTGGTAGATTGTGGGGTTAAGGAGACAAATATTCTCCGCTGGGATGTGCCCGGTAGTTTTGAACTTACTTTTGGATGCAAAAAGATGATCCAGGAGGAAAAGCCCGATGCGATCATTGCCATTGGAAGTGTTATACGTGGAGAAACTATGCACTTCGATTTTGTGTGTGGTGCCACTGCGCAAGGGATCAAAGATCTCAACCTTCAATTTACAACTCCGGTTATTTTTTGTGTTCTAACCGATGATACCTTGCAACAAGCTCAAGACAGGAGCGGAGGTAAACACGGTAATAAAGGAACAGAAGCCGCTATAGCTGCCATTAAAATGGCTGCCCTGGGATCTAACTAGGATGGCGCATAGCCTACAATAATTACCGCCTTACCCGATCAATTTTTATATGTAATTGCCTTTCCGGAATTTTTCCTTTTTGTGTTAACAAATTTTGGGAGCCAACGTTATACACTTTTTTTATATTTAAGTACCTTTGGCGGAGGAGCATTATGGGACGATTTACGAAACTGCGCAAGAACAAAAAATACAATTACAGACCGCGATATTTTGATGATAAAGGGGAAGGAAATCCTTATAAAATTGAACATAAATTAGATAGGTTCCGTTCAACAGTTGAGACTCCCAGAGGTATTAAATCTAAATTTAACCGCGCCATGTCTGACCTCCGCAAGGGAGGAGACCAACATTATAAATTGCGAATGCTTATTATCATTGCAGTACTTATCTTTATTTTTCTATACATTATAGATTTTGATCTATCCATATTCTTAAACAACTAATGGCAGATATCATACAACTCTTGCCAGATCATGTGGCCAATCAAATTGCAGCGGGGGAGGTGGTGCAGCGACCTGCTTCTGTGGTAAAGGAGTTGTTGGAAAATGCTGTGGATGCGGGTGCAACTTCCATTCAACTTATTGTTAAGGAAGGTGGGAAAACGCTGATCCAGGTTGTGGATGATGGTATTGGGATGAGTCCAACAGATGCACGACTTAGCTTTGAACGCCATGCAACCTCAAAGATCCGAAGTGCTGAAGACCTCTTTAAATTACATACCAAAGGATTCAGGGGAGAAGCTCTTGCTTCCATTGCGGCAATTGCCCATGTAGAGATGCATACAAGGCCCGAGGATGAGGAAGTTGGGACTCACCTGAAAATTGAAGGCAGCACTGTGGTTTCTCAGGAGTTTGTTGTTACGCCCAAGGGCACTTCTATATCAGTAAAAAACCTTTTTTATAACATTCCGGCTCGCAGAAACTTTTTAAAATCGAATCAGGTAGAATTTAGGCATATCACAGATGAGTTTCACCGAGTGGCACTTGCTCATCCGGGGATCAACTTCTCTTTTTTTCATAATGGAAGTGAATTATTCCACTTAACATCCCATTCTCAAAAGAAACGTATTGTTCAAGTCTTTGGCCATAAGACCGATGAAAAATTGGTACCTGTTCAGGAAGAAACGCAGGTGGTAACCATTGAGGGGTTCATCTGCAAGCCAACATTCGCCAAAAAGAGCAGGGGAGAACAATTTTTCTTTGTCAATGATCGGTATATTAAAAGTCCGTACCTCCATCATGCCATCCTTTCGGCTTTTGAAGGACTCATTAAACCTGAGGCACATCCGGGGTATTTTTTATATCTGAAGGTAGATCCTACCTCAATAGATATTAATATCCACCCTACAAAAACTGAAATAAAGTTCGACGATGAGCAAACGCTTTACGCTATAATAAGAGCGGCCGTGAAACACAGCCTTGGACAATTTCATTTAACGCCTATGCTAGATTTTAACAAGGATCAAAATTTAGAGACGCCTTATGCATATCAAAATAAGGAAGCGCATCTGCCTGGTGTTGCTGTGAATCCAGGATTTAATCCATTCCAGGAATCTACAGCCAGATCTTCGACCGGTGCATTTCAAAAGAAGGCCTCTGCTGAAGGATGGGAAAATCTTTATATGGGCATGGAATCTAAGGCCAGTAGAGAGGAATCTTTTAGCAGTGTTCACTATGAATCAGAGACTATTTCAGGGACCATATTTCCACATTCTGAACAACCAGAAGGGAATGACTCCACCACTTTTCAGCTCCGAAGAAAATATATTGTTACAACTATAAGATCCGGAATGCTTATCATTGACCAAAGCAGGGCACATCAACGTGTGTTATACGAAAAGTTCTTGCGAAGCATGACCTTAAAAGAGACATTAAGTCAACAACTACTGTTCCCTATCTCCTTATCTTTCTCCAAAGGTGAAATGGCCATCCTGCATCAAATGAAAGATCATTTGCACGCTTTGGGATTTGTCTTTGGTGCTGATCAAGAAGAACAACTTGTTGTTAAAGGCTTACCGCCTTTGGTGTCAGAAAAGGAAGCAGGAATGGTATTGGATCAGCTTATTTCAGAATGTTCAATGGAAAGCAAGTCGACCGATTTTTCACAATCAGACATGCTTGCCAAGGCGCTGAGTAAGTCACTTTCGGTAAAAACGGGTGATTTATTAGACAGCATATCGCAATTAGCCCTTGTAAATGACCTTTTTGCGTGTAAGGAAACACTGTTAAGTCCGTTTAATAAACCAATATTTATTACGGTATCTGAAAACGAAATCGATAAAAAATTCAACTAGATGGGAAGACTCACAGGGGCCATTAAGCACCTTTTGATTATCAACATACTCTTTTTTGTAGCTACCAGCCTTTATGGAGAACAAATGTTTCAATGGTTCTCCCTTTGGTTCCCTGAGAATGAAAATTTTGCCTTATGGCAGATCATTTCCCATATGTTCATGCATGGCGGGTTTATGCATATCCTTTTCAATATGTACGCTCTCTGGGCCTTTGGATCGCCCTTGGAACAAATGTGGGGCAAAAATAAATTTATATTCTTTTATTTTTCTGCCGGCATAGGGGCAGCCATAATACATACCGCAGTGAACTATTACCACTTTAGTGAAGGTATGGATGTTCTTTTAAATTCAGGTATGGCGAGAGCAGAGATCATGGACATTATCTCACAAGGGAAATTTAGTCCAAGTTGGTATAATCTGGCATCCAAGAGCACTATAGACAATTTCCTGATGGCATACTCTACTCCCGCGGTGGGGGCCTCAGGGGCTATTTATGGTATCCTGGTGGCCTTTGGAATGTCATTCCCTAACAGTGAACTTTTTCTTATTTTTCTACCTGTGCCTATCAAAGCGAAGTATTTTATTCCAGTGCTAATAGGACTCGACTTATTTTCTGGTGTGACGGGATACTCTATCTTTGGACAGGGGATAGCCCATTTTGCACATGTAGGAGGCGCCCTATTTGGATTTATTATGATGTGGTATTGGAAAAAGAAGCAATTCGATAAAAACAGGTGGAATTAGATGAGCACAGGTGGACTTCGATATCAATATGCCCGACTAAGTATAGCTGAAAAGCTTATTGCTATTAATTTAGCCGTTTTTATTTTAAACGCACTGCTGCCTTTTCTTCTTGGCTTTGGCAAGAATGCCTTTTCACAATGGTTTGAACTTCCGGTGAACTTAATGACCTATGTTACTCAACCTTGGTCTATTGTTACATATTCTTTTTTCCACGCAGATTTATGGCATCTGTTCTGGAACATGCTGTTGTTATTTTTTTCTGCTAGGATCTTCCTGAATTTATTTTCTTCGAGGAAACTGATCAATGTGTATTTTTTAGGGGTTATTCTGGGCGGACTTTTGTTTGTTCTAAGCTATAACGTCTTCCCTGTCTTTATGGGATCTAATACAGCCATTATAGGTGCTTCGGCCGGGGTCACAGCAGTCTTGATCTTTATTTGTGCCTATATACCGAATCAGGTAGTAAGAGTGTTTTTCTTTAATGTGAAATTGTGGTATATAGGAGCATTTTTTGTGTTTGTAGATCTTGTCCAGATTCCGGCCAGCAATTCAGGAGGACATCTGGCTCATTTGGGAGGTGCCTTATTGGGTTATGTATATGCCAGGCAATTAACGAAAGGGAAGGATATTGGTGAGGGCTTTTCTAAGGTGCTCGATGCTCTAGGGGCATTCTTTAAACCCAGTGAGAAAAAAGCGCCCATGAAAACAGTATATCGGAAAACCAAGAGTGCAGCCAAATCTAAAGTAGATTACGACAAGGAAAGCAGACAACGTAAGATAGATACAATTCTGGATAAGATCAGTAAATCTGGTTACGAAAGCCTTTCAAAAGCCGAGAAGGATTTTCTTTTCAAAGCAGGAAAAGAAGAATGATAAGAGATAAGTCCAAGATTTCATTTCTAAATAAACTTATCGTTTATGCAAATTTGGTGTATCTATTTATTATGTTCCTAATAGGATTTAATTATTACTTTTCTTTTAAGGTAATGTCCATTTTTTTTATTTTCAATGTAGTATTCCCTTATTTGCTTTTTGGGTTTTTATTTTTTATTTGGCATTCATTCTTTAAAAAAAATAGATTACTCTTCGCAACAAATATCACTGTATTTCTATTTATTTTTTTCCTATTAGGTCCAGTCTATGTTTTTGGTGATTCAAACTCAAAAATAAAAGAAGCCGGTCTTAAAGTTTTAACACTGAATGCCCACAATTTAGATGGATACAGAAATATTGGAGATAAAAATTTAGGTCCAACTTTCGAAAAATTTATAGATGCTAATAAACCTGATATAATATGCTTGCAAGAATTTTCAAGAATTAATAAAATTCCATTGATAGTTAAAAACTATCCGTATTACTTCAGATATTATAGGAATCGCTTTACAAATTACTCACCGTTAACTATTTTTTCTAAATACCCAATCATAGGAAAAGGATCACTCGATTTTCCTAATACGAGTAATAATTCTATATATGTGGATCTTGCATTACCAAAGGATACATTACGGGTCTATAATATTCATTTACAATCCTTAAAAGTAAGACCTGGATCTATTAAGAGGGAAAGACCTTATAACCTATTGAATAGAATAGGATCGTCATATAAAATGCAGCTTCAGCAAGCAGAATTGGTAAAAGGACATTATATGAATTCACCATATAGAACAATACTGTGTGGAGATCTTAACAACACTCAACATTCCGGAATTGTCAGACTTATAAGTAATGGTATGAAAGACAGCTTTAAAGAGAAGGGGAATGGTTTTGGACGGACCTATTATTTTAAATTTCTACCTTTTAGAATTGACTATATTTTTGCAGATAAAAGTATGGATGTAATAGATCATCAAAATTTTGATATTAAATTATCTGATCATTATCCGGTGATGGCTACAATTAAATTAGGGACTCATTAATAGACAATCTATTCCATCTGCCAGCATATGGATCAATAAGCCTATCCCTATGATCCTCAGGGGTTTTATAAAAAGGAAAATAACATACATCACCATCGCCCAATATTGGTGCAGAAAATGAAAGTTGATGCTACATCGATTGGGGTCAAAAATTGGCGTAGCCAGCAGATGATCCACATCTATCAATATAGCAGCCAGCATAATTAAAATGATCCTTACTCGGTTCTCTTTAAAAAAAAGGAAACCCACCGCTATTGGAAGTAGAAAATGAATCCCGTAATGGAGCATAAATCTAAGCATCAAGGAAAGATAAGGAAACCTCTTCTAAATAGGTCGGCGCTGATGTTCCCTCGTTAAAAAGCAGGTCTAAAATGCTGAGATTCCCTATAAACCCATGGCGCTCAACAAATACCTGGGTGTATGTAGTTGGGGTAAATGGGACCGATCTTTTTGCATTGACCATAAACCGCATATCTCTGTAATTCTTGGGATTAGGATCGTACATCGTTGTTTTAGATGATGGCATTTCTAGTTGAAGACATTCAAAAGCCAGCTCTATGGATCTAAAGTTAAAATCGAGTAAGTACTCGTATCTGTCATGGAATAACGGAGCAAGTTCATCCTCGTAATATTCAAAAAATGGCGAAGACCTATATGCAGTTTGCAGCGTGCGCCAGTGTTGTCGTTGCCAGGGATATTGATTATCTACTTTTACATCCTTGTAAAACTGTTTGCCCTGTGCCCCACCAACATGTTGTATTGGGATAGTCATCATATGCTTCCCCTGATCCGTGCAGATATAGGTTCTATTCCTGTAGGTTTGTTTTTGATAGTAATCACAAACCTCCCAAAGGCATTTCCTTTGCGCAAGAATTGCTATGTTGGCTATGTTGGGAAAATAAGTAGGATGAAGTAATATAAGAGGATCCATAAGCACAATTTACCTAACCCTTACTTTCTTTAGGGAGATTCTCATATGTTACTTTAGCTTTTTTCTCCGTTTCCTGAAGAAATCGAAAACAAACCAGGCAACCAAGGCCATAAGGAAATATTTAAAATAGGAGCGGGGCTCCCCTTCGCCATGTACAGTAGTAAAGATACGATCCCATCTGGGTTTCCAATGGGCAATTCCCTCGTTGAAATTATCAAAGCTCAACCAGATAAAAATAGGGGTCCCAACAATATGGTTCTCCGGAACATAGCCCCATGTACGGCTATCTTCTGAATGGTGCCGATTATCCCCCATCATCCAGTAATAATCTTGTTTAAAGGTATAGCTGTCTGCCACCTGTCCATTGATAAGGACCTGATTTCCGGAGACACTAATTGTATTCCCTTCATAATCCCGAATAATTTTTTTGTAAAGTGGCAATACTTTTAGGTTGAGAGCAACGGAGCTTCCTTTTTCGGGAAGATAAATAGGTCCGAAGTTGTCATTGTTCCAGGGATATAATTCACTTTGTGGAAAGATATTATACCCAGGAACTCCTATTGGCTGCAGTATTTTTACGATTGAATCGATCTGTGAATCGGAACGTAATTTATCCACCATCTCGTCCGTTAAGGTAGCTTGCCGCTCTCTATCCGTTATTTCTCTTAAGGAAAGACGTAACGCCCGGATGACGTCGGTTGCAATTCCTTTGCTATCCGTAAGGATCACCGGGGGATTATTTTGGTCATAGACCCCATAACCATACGTGCGTAACGCATTGCTTTGCTGCGGACTTAAGGACTGAGCAACATAGGTTCTGTTGAATTCTGATACGCCAGCTTCTATCAACAGGCGGGAAGAGACCCCTTTCTGAGCGTACAGGGTATAATCGTATTGGGGTTTGGCCCTATCAGAAAGAACAAGCTGTTCACCATTGATATAGACATAGCCATTGCGTATCTCCAAAGAATCCCCGGGGAGACCAACACAACGTTTAACATAATTCGATTTCTTATCGATCGGTTTGATAACTCCTTTTTCCTTTTTAAAAAAGGCTCGCACAGTATCGGCAGGCCAACTAAAGACCACAATGTCATTCCGATCTACTTTGGTAAATCCGGGAAGTCTAAAATAAGGGAGTTGAGGCTTATTCAAATAGGATCGGATACCAATAAAGGGAAGTGTATCGTGAACCATAGGCGCTGCAATGGTAGTCATTGGAGTTCTGGCTCCATAATGAAATTTGCTTACAAAGAGGAGATCCCCTATACGCAAGGTGCGTTCTAAAGAACCTGTTGGAATAACATATGGCTGAATAAAATACGTATGTACAAGGGTAGCGGCCACTATAGCAAAAACTATGGAACTTACCCATTCACCTAAGCCACTTTTGGGGTGTAAACTACGGTCCTTTGCGTGTTCTACTTCTAAACTGTAGTTTACGTAATATATGTAGAAGCCCAGGGTTAGTATCACCAGCCAGGTATCGATCAGGCGATTTCGCCCAAAACTACGGATGGTCTCAACCCATATTACAGGGAACATCAGTAAGTTAATGATAGGAATGAACAAGAGGATCACCCACCAGCCAGGCCTTTTGATGATCTTCATAAGTACGATGGCATTGTAAACGGGTACTGCCGCTTCCCACGCCTGGCGTCCTGCTTTTTTATAAAGTTTCCAGGTTCCTAAAAAATGGATCACCTGAATTAGTAGAATAAATAGAATCCACTGTGTAGCGTTCATTCTTGCTTATTTTTTCCGTTAGACGCGGCAAGGTATCATTTTGTTACCATTTTTAACCCAGGTTTAACACGTCTTTCATACTAAAAACCCCTTTCTTACCCACGATCCACTCAGCTGCCACCACTGCTCCAAGGGCAAATCCTTCCCGGCCATGTGCAATATGCTTAATGCTGATTAGATCTTCAGCACCGGAATAACTAACTTCATGAGTCCCCGGTATTTCTCCTTCACGATGAGAATGAATAGGAAGTGAATTTCCCTCTCCTTTCTCTAACGCCCATTTGGTATAGTCAGTTTCACTTATGATCCCTTCAGCCAGTGTAATAGCCGTACCACTAGGAGCATCTATTTTATGAATATGATGGGTTTCATCGATAGATACTTCATAGGTTTTTACGTTGGCCATCATCCTTGCCAATACCTTGTTGATCTCAAAAAAAATATTGACTCCCAGGCTAAAATTTGACGCGTACAAAAAAGCACCCTGTTGTTCTTTGCAAAGTTGAGTTACTTCCTCATATTGTGTCAACCAACCTGTGGTTCCCGAGATGACAGGAACTCCCGCCATTAGGCACCCTTTAATATTATTAACTGCAGATTGCGGGACACTGAAGTCTATGGCAACATCTATATTATCGTAATCAATTTTCGTGGCGCCCACATCTATTCGAGCCACAATACTATGTCCTCTTTTTTGGCTGATCTGTTCGATCATTTTACCCATTTTACCATACCCGAACAGTGCTATTCTCAAAGACTAAAATTTAATGGTTAAGGCAATGCCGTAATTAGGATCGGAAGTTATTGGATGATACTCAAGATAAGGTTTGATATCCAAGCTAAGATCATCATCAACATTGAATTGTTGAAGATGTGCATCCACATTGGCATCAATGATGTTAAATGCATACAACCCAATGGTGACAAGCAGGGCCAGATCCCTATCTCGCTGATACCGTTCCTGCGCATCCTGCAAAGCTTCATCGGAAAGATCCGGACTGCCAGGTACAATGCCGCTGCCATTTACATCATAAAACTCATCATCAGTAAAGCCCGCTCTGCGCCTTTTAAAGGCCGATCGAAACCGGTCATACAGATCATCGTTGTAGACATAGGCATATACTCCAGTCCCAATAGCTCCATAGACTATAGGTAGTTTCCAGTAACGTCTGTTATAGATTTGACCCAAACCTGGGAGAATGGCAGAGTAAAAGGCAGCTTTACTTGGGGCAAGCGGATTTACCTTTTTCTTTTCTATACGGCCCTCAATAACAATCCCTTTTTCTTTAAAATTTGTGCGAAGTGAATCTACTGATGTCTTTTTGTCCTGCGCGCTAAGTAGCGTTACACAACAGAGCATAGCAACAAAAAAAAAAGATCGCTTATTCACCTGTGATCAATTTTTTGATTCGGTGTAACTCTTCCAAGGACTTGAATGAAATAGTCATTTTGCCTTTTTCATTGTCTGAAGTCCTAAGAATCACAGGGGTTTCTAAAAATTGAGACAGGTCTACTTCACTTTGAACAATATACCTCGATTTAGCAATGGATTTGGAGCCGGACTTCTTAGTAATGCTCCCGGAATCATGGTATTTTCTAACTAATTCCTCCGTTTGCCTCACAGAAAGCGAATCGCTTATGATCTGTTCATATATCTCCAATTGATCCTCACGACGTTCAATATTCACCAATGTACGGCCATGGCCCATACTGATAAAACCATCTCGAATGCCTGTCTGAATAATGGGATCTAGTCGCAGAAGTCTTAGGTAATTGGTGATCGTAGATCTTTTTTTACCCACTCTGTCACTTAACTTTTCCTGAGTTAGCTCAATTTCTTCAATTAATCGTTTGTAAGAAAGCGCAATTTCAATAGGATCGAGATCTTGTCGTTGAATATTTTCAACCAAGGCCATTTCCAGCGATTCCTGATCGTTAGCAATACGGATATAAGCAGGGATGGTTTCCAAGCCAATTAGTTTGGAAGCTCTGTACCTACGTTCTCCTGAGACCAGCTGGTATTTATTAAAATCGAGTTTGCGAACTGTTATAGGTTGAATGACCCCTAGTTCTCTAATGGAAGAGGCTAATTCCTGAAGCGCTTCATCGTTAAAATTGGATCTGGGTTGAAAAGGATTTACATCGATTGCTTCTAGTTCCAGTTCAACAATGTTCCCGACAACTTTATCTGCATTCTTATCAGCAACGGAGTTTATATCATTCTCCGGATCTTTTAAGAGGGCAGAAAGTCCGCGTCCTAACGCTTGTTTTCGTGTTGCTTTCGCCATTATACTTTCTCCTTATTTTTCTTGAGAAGTTCGTTGGCCATGTTGAGGTAATTAACAGCCCCTTTGCTGCTTGCATCATATTTTATAATACTCTCCCCATAGCTGGGCGCTTCTCCGAGGCGAACATTTCGTTGAATGATGGTGTCAAATACCATGTCCGAAAAATGTTTCTTAACCTCTTCTACTACCTGGTTAGACAAGCGTAAACGCGAATCATACATGGTGAGTAGCAATCCTTCTATATCCAGATCCGGGTTATGGATCCTTTGTACACTTTTAATTGTATTCAACAATTTTCCAAGACCTTCCAGTGCGAAGTATTCACACTGTATTGGGATGATCACTGAATCTGCAGCTGTCAATGCATTTAGGGTTAATAAGCCAAGGGAAGGTGCGCAATCTATCAGAATATAGTCATATTCCTCCTTGAGTTCCCTGATAGCCTGTTTCATCATGTATTCCCGGTCTTCCTTATCCACCAGTTCTATTTCAATAGCAACCAGATCAATATGTGAAGGAATAAGGTCAACATTAGGAGAGGAGGTCTTAATGATAGTTTCCCTGGCCAATTTTGTGTGTTCCAGTACTTGATAGGTTCCTAATTCAACCGTATCAACATCAATTCCAAGCCCGGAAGTGGCATTCGCTTGGGGATCTGCGTCTATCAAAAGTACCTTTTTCTCCAAAACACCCAGCGAGGCAGCCAGGTTTACGGTGGTCGTTGTTTTACCAACACCGCCCTTTTGGTTTGCAATAGCAATTATTTTGCCCATCATCATAGTAAGTTAGGGGTTAAAAATACGATTATTTGGCTAGCCAAAAAATGTATTTTGTTAACACCAAGTGAATAACTTTAGAATTTGGAAACTGATGTAAATTCTAAAACTACTTTGTGGTACGAAGCGAATTATTTTTCTGTGTCTAGAAGTATTTCTAAGATCTGTATGGCTGCTTCACTGATCTTTGTTCCGGGACCGTAAACGGCTACGGCACCGGCATCGAACAAGAACTGATAGTCTTGCTTTGGGATCACCCCACCAACTATTACCATGATGTCTTCTCTGCCATACTTTTCTAATTCCTCCAGAACCTGTGGTACTAGGGTTTTATGACCTGCCGCCAGCGAGGAAACCCCAAGTATATGCACATCGTTCTCAACAGCCTGCTTAGCGGCTTCGGCCGGAGTTTGGAACAAGGGACCAATATCTACATCAAATCCCAGGTCTGCATACCCGGTGGCAACTACTTTAGCGCCTCTGTCATGACCATCCTGCCCCATTTTAGCGATCATGATCCTGGGACGTCTGCCATCAATTTTAGCAAAGGCATCAGCAAGATCACGTGCCTTTTTAAAGCTTTTATCGTCCTTTATTTCTTTGGAATACACTCCTGAAAATGTTTGAATTTTTGCGTTATACCTCTTGAAGACCACTTCCAGAGCATCACTGATCTCTCCAAGAGTAGCTCTTTTCCTTGCGGCATCTATGGCTAAAGCTAACAAATTATTTTCAGCTTTATCCATCAGGCCTTTTCCTTTGCTCTCAGCAGCAGTCGTAAGAGCTTTCAGGGCTTTGGTCACCGCTTTATTATCTCGTGCTTTTTTTACTTTTTCGAGTCGCTCAACTTGCTGCCTTCTAACTTCGGCATTATCCACTTCCAGGATTTGCAAAAGTTCTTCCTCCTCAAGTCGGTATTGGTTTACCCCAACAATTATATCCTTTCCACTATCTATACGCGCTTGCTTTTTAGCCGCAGCTTCCTCTATCCGCATTTTTGGGATGCCCTCCTCTATGGCTTTTGTCATGCCACCTAATGCCTCAACTTCCTCTATAAGTCCCCAGGCTTTTTTGGCCAAAGCATCCGTCAGGTATTCCAAATAGTAGCTTCCTGCCCATGGATCTACTGTTTTTGTTATGTTGGTTTCATTTTGGAGATATATCTGTGTATTCCTGGCGATCCTGGCAGAAAAGTCGGTCGGAAGAGCAATAGCCTCATCCAACGCATTTGTATGAAGGCTTTGAGTACCTCCAAAGGCTGCTGCTGCAGCTTCAATGGTTGTCCGGGCCACGTTGTTAAAGGGATCTTGTTCGGTAAGACTCCACCCGCTAGTCTGGCAATGGGTTCTGAGGGCAAGCGACTTTGGGTTCTTAGGTTCGAATTGTTGCAAAAGTTTAGCCCAGAGAATACGACCTGCTCTCATTTTGGCGATCTCCATGAAATGATTCATACCAATGGCCCAAAAAAAAGAAAGTCTGGGGGCAAAGGTATCTATATCCAATCCCGCTTTTAATCCGGTCCTAATGTATTCTAATCCGTCCGCCAGAGTATATGCCAATTCAATATCTGCAGTGGCACCGGCTTCTTGCATATGGTAACCGGAAATGCTGATACTATTAAATTTAGGCATGTATTTGCTGGTATACTCAAAAATATCTGCGATGATCTCCATAGATGGTCCAGGCGGATAGATATAGGTGTTCCTCACCATGAATTCTTTAAGAATGTCATTTTGAATGGTCCCTGCTAATAATTGAGGAGAAACTCCTTGTTCTTCTGCAGCGACGATGTAAAAGGCCATTATGGGGAGTACTGCACCATTCATTGTCATTGAAACCGACATCTTATCTAATGGGATACCGTCAAAAAGGATCTTCATGTCCTCAACAGAGTCAATAGCTACGCCGGCTTTTCCAACATCACCTACTACCCGTTCATGATCGCTGTCATATCCTCTATGCGTGGGAAGGTCGAAGGCTACTGACAAGCCTTTTTGACCTGCTTCAAGATTTCTTCTGTAAAAGGCATTGCTTTCTTCAGCAGTGGAAAAACCGGCATATTGACGTATGGTCCAGGGTCTTTGGACATACATGGTGGCATAAGGACCTCGCAGGAAAGGTGGTACACCTGCCGCAAAATCAAGATGCTCCATAGTGTCTATATCTTCCTTGGAATACTGTTTGTGAACATCAATACCTTCAGCGAAATGAAAAGTATCACTTTTAGACAATCGTCCTTTTAGCGAAACATTTGAAGGTAATTGGAGATCTTGTATGTCTTTCCTACTCATTGTCAAGTCTTTTCTGTTCCATGGTTTCTGCCAACCTTTTTTCCAAAATTGGTTCAAGAAGGGTCTTTCCCGGTTTGGTCTTTAAAAATGGATAGATCTCAATATTCTCTTTCATAGTATCTTTAGGATTCATATATACATTGCTCCCCACTAAGACCCGCTTACCACTATCAAATTGTTGTTGATCTTTTTCCGCTTGTTTCCTGATCTTCTTTTGAATTGTATGTTGCTTGAGGGCTTTTAGAAAGCCACCTGACGCTTCAATGTTTTTAAAGAGATGCAGCGCTTTTTCTGCTAACTGATTTGTCAGGGTTTCTATATAATAGGCACCATCCGCGGGATTTGAAACTACGCCAAAATAGCTTTCATTTCGCAAGATCAATAACTGATTTCGGGCAATTCGTTCTCCAAATTCATTATCCCTATGATAGATGGCATCGTACGGAAGATTACAAATAGTATCTGCCCCTCCATTGATGGCCGACATGCACTCAGTGGTGGTTCGTAGTAAGTTAACATTGTAATCGTACAAGGTCTTGTTGCGGTTGCTGGGCTGCGCGATAATATGACAACTTGCAGGGGCATTGTAAGAGGATGCCAATGTTTTCCATAGGAGCCGCAGGGCCCTTAATTTGGCGATCTCGAAAAAATAATCCGAATCTACCGCAACTTTAAAGATTGGTTCAGGCAGGGGAACAGGGCTCTGTTGACTGCCTAATAGATGCAAATATTCATTTGCCTGAGCCATCATATAGGCCAATTGCTGAACGCGATTGGCACCTGCATTTTGATAAAGTGCCCCATCGATAGTGATCGTATGGAAATCTGGTAAATTTCGTGCCATTTGCACCATGGAAGCCATATCTTTTTCCAGGGAATGTTGCCAATTCCCTGTTCTAGCCAGGCTACCTATAACATCCATGTATATAAAGAAGCTGGCACTTTTTGGTGTTTTTAATTTTGCTAATTTTTCAGTGAATTCTTCAGAGACAAATTTCAGTTCCAGATGGATGGGAATCACCGAAAGATCGATTCCCTGTAATAGTGCCTCCATATCAACTTCTGGAGAAGGGAGTATAAAATATAAGCTCTCCGCACCGCGTAATAGAGTATCGGCGGCCTTTTTATTAGCGGCTTTCTCATTTTGAACATAACAGAACTGGCCTATCTTCCAGCTTGTGGGAGTAGCTATATAATGCAGGGATTGTTCCTTGAGATCCTCTGAACTGTAAAAAGGTTTAACTTTAATATGATCTGTACCTTCCCACACCAATCGGTCATTGTAATCTTCACCTTTGAGTCCTGCCTGGATTTGCTGTTTCCATGCTTTGGAGGATACACCTGGAAAATTATAAAACTTACTGGTCATCGTCATCCTTTTTATTTTTGAGACTATCCTCATATTCGATCAGGTAGATCTCCTCATTTTTCTTTTTTAAATAGTATTGTTCTCGGGCAAACTTTTCCAATTCTTTAGGATCTGAAAGTTTTTCCAGAGTTATTTTATCTTTTTCTATTTCACTTCTGAGGAATTCCTGTTGCTTTTCAAGGGTTTTGATCTGTTTTTTTAATTCCATATGGATCATCAACGAATTGGTATCAAAAAATACCATCCAAATAACAAATGCCGTTAAGACCACTACATAAAGGTTGGTCACAATACCAAACCATTTTTTTGCTCTTAGGTCTTTTAGTCCCATGGTGATCAGTTAAGTTTATCAGTTATTATAGTGCGAACAATGTCTACAGCCACCGTATTGTATTTATTATTGGGTATAATGATATCCGCAAATTCCTTGGTAGGTTCTATGAACTGATCATGCATCGGTTTTAGAGTAGTTTGGTAACGGGAGAGTACTTCCTCAATATCCCTTCCACGTTCATTGATATCGCGTTTTAGTCTTCGGATAAGCCGTTCGTCAGAATCTGCATGAACATATATTTTAATATCAAACATTTCCCGGATTGCCGGATGGGTAAGGATCAATATCCCTTCCACGATCATTACCTTTTTTGGATGCGTCCTGATAGTGTCTTTGGTACGGTTGTGTTTGGGGAAGGAATAAACAGGCTGATCTATGGGTTCACCCGTTCGAAGAATGCTGAGGTGTTCACCTAATAACTCAAAATCGATGGCACGTGGATGATCAAAGTTGATCTTACTTCGTTCTTCATAAGACAAATGAGACAGGTCATTGTAGTATGAATCCTGAGAAATAACACCTACTTCCTCTTCCGGAATTTCATTGATGATCTGGTTCACCACCGTGGTTTTCCCACAACCAGTTCCACCAGCAATTCCTATGATCAACATACTTGCTTTGTTTTATTCAAAAATAAGGATTTGGATGCATATCTGTTGGTATAGACCTGTATCATTTTAGTGTACATAGGTATAATACATTGCTGCATTATAATATGATACAAATCATAGATCTGAGATTTTCATAAAGTTAATTTTGTTACAGTTATAAGGGTCATATCAAATTGGCAAGCATGTGTAGACCTGAGAAAATAAAATTTTATGACCATTCTTTTTTTCTATATATTACCTTCATCTCAACTTTGAAATATTAAATAACTTATGTCTCAACGCTTTAAAGTCTCTGTTAATGAGACCTATGAGTTTTCCTTCTCTGAGGAAGACCTTGTTTCACTTGATGTGCTTCAAACCTCTTTATCCAAATATCATGTGCTAAAGAAAGGTAGGCCTTTCGATGTGGAAGTGATATCTGATTCCTTTCATGATCGCAGGTATTTGATCAAAGTTAAGAATGAGACCTATGAGGTAGTATTAAAGAATGAATTGGATCAACAGATTGATGAGATGGGTTTTTCTCTTGGATCTACTAAAAACATAAGCAATATAATTGCTCCTATGCCTGGTCTTATACTCGATATTCATGTCAAGGAAGGAGAAATGGTTGCCGAGGATTCCCCGATTCTTATTCTGGAGGCCATGAAAATGGAGAATATTATTACCTCCCCGCGGGAAGGTGTTATTAAAAATATCACCGTCAAAAAAGGAGATACGGTAGATAAAAAACAATTACTGATCTCCTATGAGTAAACCACTTTAAAGAATGAAAAAAATACTTGTTGCCAATCGCGGAGAAATTGCAATCCGGGTAATGAAAACAGCCCAAAACATGGGTATAAAAACAGTAGCCGTGTACTCCTCTGCAGACCGGAATGCGCCTCATGTGAAATTCGCTGATGAGGCCGTGTGGATTGGGGAAGCCCCGTCTAACCAGTCGTATTTGAATGCTTCTAAGATCATTGAAGAGGCAAAACGCTTTAAGGCAGATGCAATTCACCCGGGCTATGGTTTTTTAAGTGAAAATTCAGATTTTTCTGAAGCTGTCACCAAAAGTGGAATTGTATTTATTGGGCCTAAACCCAAGGCTATCAGGATGATGGGCAGTAAATTGGCTGCAAAAGAGGCGGTAAAGCACTTTGATATTCCAATGGTTCCGGGAATCGATGAGGCAATATCGGACGTGGAAAAGGCTAAAACTATTGCCAAAGAGATCGGTTTCCCTATTTTAATAAAGGCTTCTGCCGGTGGTGGAGGTAAAGGAATGCGTATCGTAGAAAAGGAAAAAGATCTGGCTTCCCAAATGGAAAGGGCAATTTCTGAAGCCACATCTGCCTTTGGAGATGGTTCGGTCTTTATTGAGAAATACGTAAGCTCACCCAGGCATATAGAAATACAGATCATGGCGGACAGTCATGGCAATATTCTTTATTTTTTCGAACGGGAATGCAGCATTCAGCGAAGGCACCAGAAAGTGGTGGAAGAGGCTCCTTCCGCTATTCTTAGTCCGCAACAGAGACAAGAAATGGGGATAGCAGCTACTAAGGTTGCCAGATCCTGTGATTATCTTGGCGCAGGTACAGTTGAATTCCTAATGGATGCTGATCTTAATTTTTATTTTCTGGAGATGAATACCCGCCTGCAGGTAGAGCATCCCGTCACAGAGCTTATTACTGGAGTAGATCTTGTAGAGCTCCAGATCCGGGTGGCCAGGGGAGAAGTACTTCCAATGAAACAAGAGGATTTAGAGATCAACGGACATGCATTAGAGCTTAGAGTATATGCGGAAGATCCACTTTCTAATTTTTTACCTAGTGTAGGCACCTTGCATACCTATCGGCTGCCAGAAGGGGAAGGTATTCGCGTAGATAATGGATTTGAAGAAGGTATGGAGATCCCCATTTATTATGATCCAATGCTGGCCAAATTGATCACCTATGGAAAGAGTAGGGAAGAGGCTATACAGATCATGATAAAGGCCATTGATGCCTATATTGTAGAAGGGGTGCAAACCACGCTTCCATTTGGCCGCTTTGTTTTTGAACACGAAGCTTTTAGATCTGGAAATTTTGACACTCATTTTGTAAAGAATTATTACTCCCCGGAAATCCTAAAACAAAAGGCAGAGGAGGAAGCTGAAATTGCTGCTCTCATTGCCCTGAAACAATACCTGGCGGATCAAAAAATATTGAGAATTCCAACTCCTTAAAAATGAATACAACTAAAAAAAAATTAGCTGACCGAATTGCCCAGGCCCTACAGGGTGGGGGTCAGAAGCGTATTGATAAGCAGCATAAGAAAAAAAAGCTGACCGCCAGAGAACGTGTAGAATATCTTTTGGATGAAGGATCGTTTGAGGAAATGGGCATATTGGTTACCCATCGTACTACCGATTTTGGGATGGATAAAGAAATTTATTACGGTGATGGAGTTGTAACCGGTTACGGAACCATAAATGGAAGATTGATCTATATCTATGCGCAGGATTTCACCGTATTTGGAGGAGCACTTTCAGAAACACATGCGGAAAAGATCTGTAAGATCATGGATCTGGCGATGAATGTTGGCGCGCCGGTAATAGGACTTAATGATTCTGGTGGAGCGCGCATACAGGAAGGCGTTCGATCGCTTGGCGGGTATGCCGATATATTTTATCGAAATGTAAAGGCATCGGGGGTTATTCCTCAGATCTCAGCTATCATGGGACCCTGTGCGGGAGGAGCAGTATATTCGCCTGCCATCACAGATTTTACCCTTATGGTAGAAGAAACAAGCTATATGTTTGTGACAGGTCCCAATGTAGTTAAAACGGTGACAAATGAAGAAGTGACTTCCGAGGAACTAGGCGGTGCTAGTACACATGCCATAAAATCTGGCGTGGCTCATAAAACATCTACAAACGATATTAAATGTCTTGAAGATGTCAAGAAATTACTGAGCTATATGCCGCAAAGCAATCGCGAAAAGGCTAAAGATCTTCCTTATGAACTTGGAGAAGAGGTACGCGAAGTTTTAGAAGGACTTGTTCCGGAAAATCCGAACAAGCCTTACGATATGCATGAAGTAATTCAGGGTCTCATTGATGCTGACAGTTTTTATGAGATCCATAAAGACTTTGCTGAGAACATAATTGTGGGTTTTGCAAGGCTTGCAGGCAGGAGTATTGGTATTATAGCTAACCAACCAATGTTTCTGGCAGGAGTACTGGATGTAAATAGTTCCAGGAAAGCTGCGAGATTTACGCGGTTTTGTGATAGTTTCAATATACCGTTACTGGTCTTAGTTGACGTACCAGGGTTTTTACCCGGGACAGACCAGGAGTGGAATGGGATCATTGTGAATGGGGCCAAGTTGCTCTATGCCTTAAGCGAAGCTACAGTTCCAAGAGTAACAGTAATTACACGGAAAGCTTATGGAGGCGCCTATGACGTTATGAATTCTAAGCATATAGGAGCCGATTTCAATTACGCCTGGCCCACTGCAGAGATCGCTGTAATGGGTGCAAAGGGCGCCAGTGAGATCATTTTCCGCAAAGAAATAATGGAAGCTGAAGATCCGGTACAAAAGTTAGCCGAAAAAGAAGCAGCGTATGCAGAAAAATTTGCGAATCCATTTAGGGCTGCAAAAAGGGGATTTATCGATGAGGTCATTGAACCAAAAGATACGCGGCGAAAACTAATAAAGACCTTTCGCATGCTCGAAAAAAAGGAGGTAACATTACCGATAAGAAAGCATGGAAATATTCCCTTATAATTTAAATTTTATAGTTGAACCGGCTTAACATGGCAGGAATACTACCCCAGAAGATGAGTCTTTGCTGGCCCCTGTAACCGAATGCAATACGTTGATCTCCTGTTCCAAACGCAAGACACCCATAAGACAAAAAATTAGCGCTTCTTTAAACTCAATTAGTTGGTTGGAAGGGATCTCAAGTTTGATCTTTTTTTCCAGCTTGTCTTGCAAAACTTCAGTTAGGTAGGTATTAAAAGCACCTCCCCCTGTGATCAATAAGGTTTTTTCCTTTTTAATCGTAAGCAATTTTAATTGCCTGGCGATCTGTTCACATATATGATGGACAGATGTGTGCAATAAGGATTCAATGGAAGCGTCTTGCGCTTTGATCAATGGAACAATTTCTTTTGAAAACCATTCATATCCGGTAGACTTTGGGTAAGGAAGTGCGTAATAATCAAGAGAATTTAATTGTTCAAACAATTGTGGAAGCAATGATCCTTTGCGGGCCAAAGCTCCTCCTTTATCATACGTTAATCCTTTACCTGCCGCAATGTAATTGAGTAACATATTGGCTATCCCAATATCATAGGCTATTCTCTTATCATCCAGTACGAAAGATATATTGCTAATTCCTCCAAGATTGAGGCAAAAATCATAGGATCCAAAGAGCATATGATCGCCTATTGGAACAAGCGGAGCTCCTTGACCACCCAGAGCTACATCGTTCGTTCTATAATCGCATATGGTTTTGATGCCACAGGCGTTGGCCAGGTGCTGACCCGACCCAATTTGAAAGGTTAGGCCTTTAGAAGGTTGGTGGTGCACAGTATGCCCATGACTCGAAACAAAATCAACTTCTAACTTTTCTTTCTCAATAAATCTCCCAACTTGTTCTCCCAGCCAGGTGCCATATTCGTTGTGCAAACAAAGTAATTGATCCGCCGGCAAACGAATAGCCTCCTGTAAACGATTCACTCGTGTTTTGCTATAGGGGATACTTTTCGTCCTTTCAATTTTAAATTCCCATCTACTCAGTGGTTTCCATATATGACAATACACAAGATCGAGTCCATCCAGCGAGGTGCCAGACATCATTCCAATACCTTTATAAATCTTCATACTGTTCTCTTATAATGACACAGGCAATGAACCAACAGCCTTCGTATTTCCTAAAAAATGGGCCGCTGCATTTTCTTCGAAACCCTTTAGATCCTGATAAGCGATGACAATCGCAGCTACCTGGTCCAGAGGTAATAACCTAAGGAAATAAGGATTTCCAAACAAATATAAAACTACGTCATATTTGCGAATAAGTTCAATAAGAATCTCTAGTTGATGAGGGTCCATGCCAAACTTATTCTGAGGTTTTATGCTAGGTGGATATACTGCGATAAGTAGTTTGGAATTTGCGCCAAGAGCCGAATTAATGTTCTCAAATGATTGATCATGTACCAACAAATTCTGGCTTCCTGTACTCTCTATCGCCATATCGATAAAGGTGGATTTTTTGCTTTTACCAAATTGAACACTGTAAAAGTCAGAATGGTGAAATTCGGAAAGTATCTCTGCATTGCCTTTATAGAATGTAAGACTTTTTGCCGCTATGCGGGCGTTCAAGGGATCAGGGTCGCTCACAATGAGAAGATTGGTTGAAGCCTGGCTTATCGCTTTTATTTTTAATGTCCAGACCCTTTCAAAGCTCTCTTCAATTTGAGAATTAGTCGCTTCGCTTAAGATTGTATCGATCCCTTCTTTGACGTTTTCTGCAAAACAAAGTATATCATTTCCGGCGTTAAATGCTGCCCATTCCAGTCCTCCCTTTTTTGAGAAGGTTTTGGAAACACTGTGCATGTTCAAAGCATCTGATACTACCACTCCATCATATCCCATTTCTCCACGAAGTACTTCCTTTATGATCTCGCCCGAAACAGAAGCAGAGACCTGTTTTCCGCGGGTAAAGGCAGGTACAGAAAGGTGTCCAACCATCACCGCGTCTACCTTATTATTAATCAATTCCATAAATGGATAGAGTTCTTGCTCAAAGAGGTCTTCTCTGCATTTATCGATCACTGGGAGGCCTAAATGTGAATCTGTAGCGGTGTCTCCATGTCCGGGGAAATGTTTTGCACAATTGAGGATCCCTGCATCCTGCAATCCTTTGGAAAAGGCAATTGCGTTGGTGCTAACGTCTTTTTTGTTACTTCCAAAAGATCTGTATCCAATTACTGGATTATTCGGATTATTATTGACATCTGCAACCGGACCAAAATTCCAGTGTATGCCGGCAGCTTTGCAATCACTACCTACTTTTTTTCCCACTTCATAGACCAATTGTGGGTCATGAGTGGCCCCCAAGGTAATGGCATAGGGGTATTGAGGAGTCTCCTCAACTCGCATGGCAAGACCCCATTCAGCATCTATACTAATAAGGAGCGGGTATTTGGCCGCTGCGCTATAACGGGCTATTAATTCTTTAAGAACCTGAAGGCTATGCGCATTGTACGTTACTTTCTTTTTTCCTTCGTAATTAGTAGCTGCACTGGCCCTGCTATGAAAGAAGCAAACACCTCCAATGCATTCATTACTGATCATAGTCTCTAGACTCCTGATTGAAGCCTCAGAATCATTGATAAAGGCTGCTGGCATAAAAAATTGACCCACCTTTTCCCTAAGGGTTAGTTGGTTTGTAGCCTCTTTATATGCAATAATTTTTCTACTCATTGGCAACAGCTCCTTTTTTCCCATAGTCAGGAGGATATTTAAGATATTTTAAAATAAATATTGCTGGCAATGCCCCAATGACTACCCATACAAAGAATCCGTCATACCCCAACCATTCCTGTATGTAACCACTTACAAGACCAGGTAGCATCATTCCTAAAGCCATAAATCCTGTTGCAAGAGCATAATGTGAGGTCTTAGAAACCCCCTCTGCAATGTAAATTAGATAAACCATAAAACCGGCGATACCAAAACCGTAACCAAATTGTTCCAAAACAACTGTTGTTACTACTGCTACAATATTGGTAGTATTTGTTATCGCCAAAAAGGCATAAAATGCATTAGGTACATTTATGGCCAGAACCATAGGCAACATCCATTTTTTTAAGCCATCCTTAGAGATTAAAACACCACCAAGAATTCCTCCTATGGTTAACATAATAACCCCCACGGTTCCATAAATGGTGCCTACCTCCGCAGTGGAATAACCTAGTCCGCCATCAGCTGTAGAATCTAAAAAAAATGGTGAGGCCATTTTCACCAATTGTGATTCCCCTAATCGAAAGAATAGCACAAAAGCCAGGGCCAATCCCATTCCTTTTTTATTAAAGAAGGAAGAAAAAACCTGAAAGAAGCCCAGAGGTTTTTCTTTCTCAATGGCATCTGAAGACTCATATTTAGGAGTCACATAAAAATTGGCAATGGTTAAACTTAACATTAAGACAGCCGAACAGATCATTGTTACTGACCATGCTTTGGTGTTATCTCCATAATAATTCTCTAAAAAACCTGCAAGAATCACCAAAAGCCCTTGCCCGGTAACGTTGGCCAATTTGTAAAATACACTACGTATACCTACAAAAAAAGCTTGTTTGTCCTGGGTAAGACCTATCATGTAATAACCATCAGAAGCCACGTCATTAGTAGCGGAGGCGAAGGCAACCATCCAGAAACAAGCCAGGGTTGTGACAAAAAATATGTTGGTTGGCAATGTCAATCCTATACCTAGAAGAGCTATTGATGCGATAAACTGCATAGCAAGAAGCCAATTTCTCTTTGTGCTTATTAAATCTACATAAGGACTCCAGAGGGGTTTTATTACCCATGGTAAATACAACCAGCTCGTATATAGCCCAATATCTGCGTTGCTGATGCCTAATTTTTTGTACATAATAACCGAAACGGTTACTACCATAACAAATGGAAGGCCCTGTGTAAAATAGAGTATGGGGACCCATGCCCATGCCCCTTTATTTTTTTGTATCATTTATTAGTATCAAGGCTAAATTTAAAACTTTCACCGGGCTTAGAGCTCTTCATTTTAAAAAAAGACCATTCATTCGATTTCCTTTTTATCCGGAGATGTTTTTTATCATATAAAGTGATATCTGACAAATCCTTCCATGGCCTCGTATTCAGCCAGTCCCAGGGCATTGTACTTATAGGCTGTTTCTTTATTTCGCTGCTCTGCACGTTGCCAGAATTCTCTATTGTCATTCCCGGGAAACATGGCACTGTCTTTCTGGGACTGATGTTTAAAAATGGCATTTTTCTTTCGTTGCATATCTTTTGGACCAACAGGAACTGCCATTTCCATATCGGCAATATCCCATTCCTGCCAGGCACCTCTATACAGCCATACATAACAATCTTTTATCCAGGCAGCTTTTTCTTTAACTAGTCTATCTAATGCTCTGTAAATGATATTCAGACACACCCTGTGCGTACCATGCGGGTCGGAAAGGTCACCCGCAGCAAATATTTGATGAGGCTTTATCTTTTGTAGGAGCTGATAGGTCTGTTCTATATCTGCATCGGAATAGGGTTTTTTCTTTACCGTACCCGTTTCGTAAAATGGCAGATTTTGAAAGTGAGCATTTTCTTCTTTTACGCCACAATAACGGCAGGCAGACAACGCTTCGCCTTTGCGAATCAACCCCTTGAATTGTTGTATTTGAGGACTATCTACCTGTCCGGGATGTTTCTTATCTAGAAATGCTCTAACTTCTTTAAACTGTTTTTGAAGTTTCTCATTGTCTTTTTGAATATCCTTGGCGAAATCAAGGAATCGTATTACTTCATCATCAAAGACAGCGATATTTCCCGAGGTCTGGTAAGCTATATGGACGTCATGGCCCTGATCTACCAGGCGTAATAGTGTACCTCCCATGGATATCACATCATCATCTGGATGAGGACTGAAGACAAGCGATGTTTTTGGGTACGGATCTTTGCGTTCCGGCCTATTACTGTCATCTGCGTTAGGTTTTCCACCCGGCCAACCTGTTATGGTTCGCTGAAGTTGGTTGAAAACAATAAGGTTTATGTGCTCTGCAGATCCTATTTCGGCAACCAGGCTCCCCATTCCGTGTTCATTGTAATCCTCGTTGGTTAGTTTTAAGATCGCTTTATTTAATTTTTCGGAAAGCCAGATAGAGGCGTTTTTTATTAGAGTATCATTCCACTTACATTCACTTACAAGCCAGGGTGTTCTAAGCCTGGTTAAAGCGGAGGCGGCAGCCTCATCGAGGATAAAATCACAATTTTGGTGATTTTGAAGGAAGGTAGCTGGCACGGATTCCCGAATTGGGCCTTCCACGGCCTGATTAATAATTCCGGATTTGCCTTCACCCCAGGCCATGAGTATGATACGTTTTGCAGCGAGGATGGTCCCAACACCCATTGTGATTGCACGGGATGGGACATTTTCCAAACCAAAGAAGTCGCTTGCGGCATCCAGTCTCGTTACCATGTCCAGTCTTACCATTCTGGTTTTACTGACAATGGAGGAGCCAGGTTCATTAAATCCAATATGCCCTGTTCTACCGATCCCCAGGACCTGAATATCTATTCCTCCTGCCTTTTTGATTTTTTCTTCGTAGGTGTTACAATAGTCGCGTACGTCTTCTTTTTCCAGGGTACCGTCCGGGATGTTTACGTTTTCTTTCTTTATATCAATGTGATCAAACAGATGTTCGCGCATAAAACGCACATAACTGTGAATTGAATCTGGTTCCATAGGGAAGTATTCATCCAGATTAAAGGTGACCACATTCTTAAAGCTCAATCCTTCTTCCTTGTGGAATTTAACGAGGATGTCATAAACCTTGGTAGGGGTAGAGCCGGTGGCAAGCCCTAAGACTACCTTTTTTCCCCTCTTTTGCCGCTGCCTTATAAGGTCGGCAATTTCATTTGCAACATAAAAAGAGGCATCTTCAGAGTTTTCGAGAATGTGTGTTTTGATCTTTTCAAACTTTCGTGATTCCTCGTCCGTGGGGAAGGAAACAGTTTCAGACAAAAGAGCAGGTGATATCATAATAGCTTATATATTGTTTTATACGAGGCAAAAGTAGAAAATAAAATTAATATATGCAGTATTTTGCAAGAAAAAATGCAATATAATGCAATAATTAGTTTAAATTTGTTTGAAATAAGAATAAAACGGCATAATATTGAATTAAGTATCTTTGCCTTAAAAGCTGTCCTTACATGTTAAAAGAAGAAAGACAACAACTAATATTAAATGAGGTAGAACTACATAATAGAGTATTGTTAACAGACATCGCAGAGCATCTTGAAGTTTCTATAGATACAGTTCGGAGGGATGTGAAAGAGCTAGATGCGGAGAATAAATTGAGGAAAGTACATGGGGGAGCCATATCACTGGGATATACGCATACTGCCACGCGGAGCACTAACGTTTATGCCCTCAACGAAAAAATAGCAATTGCCTCCAAAGCAGTTACCCTTCTTAAGGATGGGGCTGTTATTTTTATTGATGGCGGTACTACTTGTCTTGAGATGGCCAGAACTATTCCACCAAAACTAAATCTGACTTGTTTTACATTTAGTCTGCCTGTGGCTTTGCAGCTTGCAGGAATGCCCAATGTGGATCTTATTTTTATTGGAGGCCGAATCTCCAAGGATGCATTGATCTCTAACGGATCATACACTATACAACGGTTATCTGAGGTTAAATTCGACTATGGATTTATTGGTACAGGATATGTGGATTCTTTGCACGGGCTTACGGAGTTCGACTGGGATGTGGTTCAGCTTAAGAAAGCTGTGATTCAGGCATCTAAAAAAACAATACTTTTGTGTATCTCTGAAAAACTGAATTCCCAACATCGTTTTAAAACCTGCGATATCAATGCAATAAATACTATGATCACGGAACTTCAACCAGAGAATACCCTTTTAAATCTATTTAGAAACCAGGACATCCGTTTATTGTAATTATGACGCACTTTAAGAAAATCACCGAAAATTCCTCGGAACATGAGAGTCTCGAAATGATGTCTACCGCAGATCTTCTGTCTAATATAAATATGGAAGATCAGAAAGTGGCAACGGCAGTATCTGCTGTCATACCTCAAATAGAGACACTGGTAAACGCCCTTACCGAGCGATTTTTAAAAGGAGGTCGCCTTTTCTACTTAGGTGCAGGAACTAGTGGTCGTCTTGGTATCCTGGATGCTTCTGAAATTCCACCGACTTTTGGGCTTCCACATGATCGAGTCATCGGTCTAATCGCAGGTGGCGATTCTGCCATCAGGAAAGCAGTAGAATTTGCTGAAGATGATACCCAACAAGCCTGGAAAGACCTTCAAGAGTTTGATATCAATAATTTGGATACGGTGGTTGGTATAGCAGCCTCGGGAACTACACCCTATGTACTTGGAGGAGTAACTGAAGCCAGGAAACAAGGTCTTTTAACTGCAGGTATCGCTAATAACCCCGGTTCTCCGTTGGCACAGGCGGTGGAGATTGCATTAGAGATCAATGTGGGACCCGAATTTGTTACCGGGAGTACGCGAATGAAGAGTGGTACGTCACAAAAACTGGTCCTCAATATGATCTCTACGGCCCTAATGATACGCATTGGCAGGGTTAAAGGGAATAAGATGGTCAATATGCAATTGAGTAACAACAAATTGGTAGACAGGGGTACCCGTTATTTGATGGAAGGTTTGCAATTAGATTACGAAGAGGCTGCCCAGGTCCTAAAAAAATACGGATCAGTAAAAAAGGCCATGGATAACTATAAAAAGTAATTTTATCTGGGGCCTACCTCCGCTACTTCTTCCGGAGTTACCATTTGTTCAGTAGAGTTCCCCCAGGAGGTAAGAATGTAATTCATCACATCAGCAATTTCCTCCTCTTCCAGACCAAGAGGCATCATAGTATTGTCATAAGTTTTTCCATTCACTACCATCGGGCCGCGTTGTCCAAATTTTATTCCTCGAATACTTGCAGTTTTGTTAGTAAGTAAATAATCCGACTTGGCCAGTGGGGGATACACATCGGGTACTCCTTCACCGGTTGGAAGGTGACATGTAACACAGAAGTCCTGATAAATAACGGCTCCTCTTGCCTTACTTGCCTGAAATGAACTATCCTGTTGTAGCCCCAGAAAAATTCCTGTAATTACTACTGCCAAGACAACCAATACTAGTTTCATGAAGATGTAAAAAGAATAGTTGGTTTATGCTTTTGGAACCAATTTGTAAATGCCTTTTCCTTCCACTGCCACGTAGATATAACCGTCCGGACCTTGTCTTACATTGCGAACTCTTCCAATATCTTCGAGCAATTTTTCCCGATACGTAACTTTCTCGCCTTCGAGCTGCAAGCGTTCCAGATATTGAAAGGAGAGTGACCCCACTAAAAGGTCGCCTTTCCAATCCGGATAAATATCTGAAGTAATTATGGTCATACCACTTGGCGCAATGGAGGGTACCCAGTAATGAATGGGTTGTTCCATTCCTTCCATTTCAGTTTTATCCGTAATAGGTGTCCCGCTATAATTGATCCCGTAAGTGATCACCGGCCAGCCATAATTGGCACCTTTTTTAACAATATTGATCTCATCACCACCTCTGGGGCCGTGTTCATGGATCCAGATAGCCCCCGTTCCGGGATGTTTGATCATCCCCTGTGGATTTCGGTTGCCGTATGTATAAATAGCACTTTTTGCACCAGTTTCATTGACAAACGGGTTATCCTGTGGTATGGACCCATCATCATTGATCCTATAGACCTTACCACCATCACGGGTAATATCTTGCGGATTTACATCCCTTTCGCCTCTTTCTCCAATAGTAAAATATAAATAGCCATTATTGTCAAATTCCAATCGAGATCCAAAATGCTGACCTCTTGTAGTGTTGGGGCCTGCCTTGTAAAGAACTTCAAGGTTGGTAAGTGAATTGCCTTCCAGTTTGACCCTGGAAATAGCTGTATGCCCCCCTTTATCAGTTCCTTCTTCCGAGGAGTAGGATAAATAGATCCACCCGTTTTCTTGGTAATTGGGGTGTAGTTCAATATCCATTAAGCCTCCTTGACCTCTGTTATAGACCGCAGGGACATTAGTAATGTTGATCTTTTCTCCATCCTTATAATGGATTATTTCTCCCGATTTTTCGGTGATCAACATACTGCCATCTGGTAAGAATACCATGCCCCAAGGTATTTGAAGGTCATTTACGATTAATTCGGCCGAAATGGTTATTTCTTCAGGTGTTTTTATCGAGTTATCAGATTTTTGGGCGCAAGAAATAAAGGTCATTACAACGAAAAAACAGCCAATAAGGATACTTTTTTTCATATTCAAACGTTAAATTATTTAATAAATAGAAGGTCTTTATAGACCAAAGATAAATAGAAAACTATAAGTTCAACAACTACGCTCTGAATATACTGACCCCAAATCAACATATTCTTGCCATAATATGGATTAACCTATGCTCCCTAAAAAATCTAGGCATTTTGTGTATGCCGTGCTTTGGTTGGCTTTTTGTATCATAGGTACTTCAGCCGTCGCAAATCCGAACATATACAGGTTTATTTCAAAGCTCGATAGCACAGCTCATTCAGAGGTAGTATCTAATGAAGATGCTGATTCAGAGGCCGATCTTTTGGAATCTTCTGCTAGTTTCAGTCCCGAAATACTGATCTCGGAGGCGGCTCCCATGTTTGTTACCATTATTCTTGGAGCAAACGAAGAGGTTACCTGTCCTAATGATGGTAGTACCCTGGCTAAATTCTTCCTTTGTGGTACCAGTGATGTTAGAACCATAAGTTTAAGTGTGTCTGGTTCTTCCTACGAATGGCAAAAATTAGATCCCAACCGTTGCGCTGCCTCTGTTATTGAGGATTGTGCAAATACAACAAATACATGTTATGACACTGTAGGTACCGGAGCAACCTATGATCTGTCTAGTAGCGGAGAATTTAGGGTACGCGTAGACGGCGGACAGTACTATTATTTTAAATCTACCCTCAACCCACTAGACCCTCAACTTATCAAGGAGGATATTATATGTGGTAACCCTGGCCGGGTAGAGATCACTAATGTACCAGCCGGTTATGAGTACAGCTTAAACAGCTCTGCGGGACCTTATCAGGACACCCCGTATTTTGATATTACAGCACCCGGTAATTATATGGTGTGGGTACGTCTAAAGAATGTATCTGGCAGTTCTTGTTTATTTCCTTCAAATACAGTTACGGTTGCGGACCTAAATATAAATGTAGATGTTACTGCCAATGATATATTATGTAGCGGTGAACTTGGAAGTATTGATGTACAAGTCTCCGGGGTTCCAGGATTTTATACATATAGACTTATAAAGAATGCAGTAACAGTAGATACCTTTGGACCCGATGCTGCCAGCAATTACACCTTTGCCAATGTAAGCCCCGGAACATACAGTGTACGAGTAGAAACAAATAAGTGTAATGAGTTAATTACACTTGATGTTAATTCGAATCCAATAATAATTGGGAACGGTATTAGTCCGATCGCAGTATCCGCCACCGCAAATGACAGTTTTGGGTGTGGGGCTGCCACGGTAGATGTAACTCTTGATACTTCCGGAGGTACCTCGCCATACAGATACAGTTTAGACGGCGGTGGAAGCTTTAGCGCACCGTATGCACCTTCAACCGTTTTTACCGTAAGCGCTGCCGGCACCTATAATATTTTGATAGAAGATGCCAATGGCTGTACAAAAACTGCCAGTGTGGATGTACAAGATCTACCACCACCAGTATTTACAATAACAACCCTCGATGCTAATTGTGGAGGGGCCAACGATGGAAGTATTACCGTTAATATTACCAATGGATTTGGTTATAACTTAGAGTACAGCAATAATAATGGGGTAAGTTACCAAAGTAGTAATGTGTTCACAGGCCTAGCACCGGGCAGCTATGATGTTATGATCCGCTACCAACAAGGTAGCTTTATCTGCACAACTCCCGCAACTTTAGAGACTGTTGGAACACCTTCGAGTATAACCGCTACTGCTACGGCCGATTCTGTGCCTAGTTGTTTGGATGAGAACGGCGGACAAATTACTATTTCCGGAGTATCCGGAGGTACAGGACCGTATGACTATAGCTTAGGAGCCGGATTTAGCGGAACAACCGTATTTACCAATCTTGGAGTGGGGACCTATACTCCACAGATCAGAGATGCAAATGGTTGTGTACAAAGCCTGGCACCTATAGTTTTCAATGCTTTGAATAAGCCTACGGACATGGATTTTACCATTTCCAGTATAGATTGTATTACCAGTACAGCTTCGGTTACTGTTGCTGTTACAGATGGTATTGCCCCTTTCACTTATGAAATTATTGCCCCGGCAGGGAGTGCAATTAACAACGGGAATAATCCTGTATTTACAGGTTTGGGATTAGGAACATACACCTTTAGAGTAACCGACAATGAAGGTTGCTCATACGATGAAGTATTTGCGATCACTGATATCAGTTCAATTTCTGTACAAGCCCAGGCAACCAAAGTAGTTACCTGTGTTGGAGATAGTGATGGGGAAGGACGCTTCCTGGTCGATGGTTTTGGAACAACTTATAGTTATAGTATAGATGCCGGTCCTTTAAACACAGGTGAATCTAACGGAATTATTTCCCTTACCGGTTTAAGTGCTGGCAGTTACGTGATCAATGTTACAGATGAGGATACGAATTGTACCGATACGGCTACGCTGGTAATACAGGAACCAGCTGTTGCTTTTGCCATTGGCAGTTTAAATGTGACTCCTATGAGTTGCCAGAATGGGAATATTGGTAGTGTTACCATCAATACTGTAGGTGGATGGGGTGGAAATCGATACACCCTTACTCAACCAGATCTTTCAACCAGAGGGCCAAAGAACGGTAATACTTTTTCCAATTTAACTTTAGATGGCTTGTACCAGGTAAGTGTTACAGATGCAAACGGTTGTACCATTACAGATAGCTTTACACTTACCTCATTATCAGCGCCGGTATTAACTATTGATGCAGCTTCTAGTGACTATTGTTATGACAATACAGATGCCGCTACCATTGCAGTAAATGCTGCAGGGGGATTGCCTCCATATCAATATAGAATTAATGGCGGACCTTGGGTAGGAGGAAGTTCCTTTAATGGACTTACCCCAGGTGCCTATTCAATAGAAGTAGCAGATGCTAATGACTGTAGAGATACTGTGTCCGCTACTATTGAGCCCGAAATTTCAGCTATAGCGACGACCATTACTGAACTAAATTGTGGTGGACCACCGGCTGAAATTCAAGTTGTTATTAGCGATGGGTACCCTTCCGGAGGTGACTACGATATTTACGAAGTGAGTATAGATGGAGCAGCCTATACATCTAATTCCAATAATATTACTGGAAACTCCTTTATCTACAGCATTCCTAATGATGGATCTATCATTGTAGATACCACATTCCAGTTCTTAGTGACAGATAGCAGAGGATGTACTACAGAAACAAATGTTGTTACAATTTCACCCCCGGAATCTATTGTGGGAACAGCTACTCCAACAGATACCACCTGTGGGGAGGATAATGGAATTATAACATTAACACCTGATACAACTTTTGGGGTTCCTCCCTATGAATACAGTGACAATAGCGGAGCTACTTTTGGCCCTCAGAATGTATTCTCTGGCTTTGCCCCGGGAGTATACAACACCTTTATGATCCGTGACAGCCGTGGATGTACTACACCTTTGCTTTCAGCTACCATCAATGCCAGTGCAGCTATAGATGCAACCGTTGTAGCAAATGATGCCGTTTGTGCTGCACCCACAGTGGAAGGATCTATAGATGTTACAAGTGTTGCTAACGGCACTTCCCTTTATACCTATATAGTACAAGACATAAATGGAGCAACAATTACTACGGTAGGACCAACAGCGCTTACAGCAGTAAATTTTCCAAATCTAGTTCCGGGCACCTATACCGTCATAACCCAGGATGCTTCGGGATGTGAGGACAGGGATACGGTTACTATTATACAAAATCAGATTACCCTTACACCGCTAGATGTGCCACCACTTAACTGTACGGATCCCTGGATTACCTACAGATTTCAGGCCAGCGGAGGTACAGCACCGTACTTATTCGGTTTAGTAGGTAATCCGCTAGTTCCTGCCAATGTAAACGGTATCGATATCCATGATTTTGCAGGGCAGGTGACTTTTGGCGTAACTTATTTTGTCCAGGTTCAGGATGCATTAGGATGTATCTATATAGAGCAGATTGATCCCATAGTAGGCCCTTCGCCACTCTCAGTGATCGCAACCGCTACTTCGGCCGCATGTGCACCTAGTGCCAATGGAACGATCGACTTTCAGGTGGCTGGAATTGGATCGCCTGCAGATATAACTATTTCATTGCAGGATACCAATACCGGGGCAATAATCAGTGGTCCAACATCACTTACGAACGAACCCATTCCATACAATGGCTCATTCACAGGATTGCCCGCAGGGAATTATCAGATCCTCATTCAGGACGATAACACAAGTTGTAATGCAAGTACTCTGGTAGACATTATTCCAAACGTACCTGCTATTGTTATAGATGATAACCTACCGGCTACCTGTAATGTAGGAGCTCTGGTTACTGTGCGAGGAAATGGCGGAACACCTCCTTATGGCTTTGCGTATGTCCCAACAGGAAATCCGGCTCCAGGGGTATTTACTGCTCAGACCACCTATGAGATTGCCGGACCGTATCCTGCCGATTATGATTTCTATGTACAGGATAGTTTTGGATGTACAAGCTTTACTACAGTCACCGTTACCACCAATCCAGGGGTTCCGGTACCAACTGTGGATGTAAGTAATCAATGTACAGCCGTCGCAAATTACACAATAGATGTAACCAGTCCATTGACAACGGGTCCAGCCCCCGAAGATACCTTTCAATATGATATAGGAGGTGGATTTCAAAGCAGTCCCAATTTTACAGTTCCAAATCCTGGGGATTATACTATTACCGTTAGAGATGGGAATGGGTGTACAAATACTATAGTAGCGAGGGTATTCGATTTCTTTGCGATCTCAGCGAATGCTACTACCGAACCAACATGTAATGCCGGTGATGGTGTCATCACAGTAAATACAAGTGGTGGTAGTGGTAATTTTCAATATGAATTGGATGATGGAATAAATCCTCCCATTGTTCAGGTAAATGATCCGGTCTTTATAAATCTTATTCCTGGTAATTATACTATTCTGGTAACCGATCTGGATTCGAACACTATTCCTTTATGTTCAGATACAACTACTGTAGACGTAACTGTGGTTATAAATCCGGTGATCTCCGCTACACCTAAGGGGGATATTACCTGTAACGGAGCCAATGATGGATATATAGCTGTAGAATTACAACCTCTTACTGACACGGACGGTCCTTTCTCTTTTATCTTATACGATGGAGGTACTGCTACTATTGTTCAAGGTCCTCAGGGTGTAGCTCTTTTTGATAATTTAGCACCCGGCACCTATCAGGTAGAAGTGATCTCGGATAGGGGATGTACAGACAGATCTGGCGATGTGATCATCATAGAACCTTCGCCCTTGCAGATCAATGCAGTGAATACCGACTTTACCTGCGATCCAAGCAGTAATCGATTTAATACTGCAACTATTACCATTTATACAGACACAAATGGCGATGGCAGTGGTATTGACACCGGTACAGCGCCGTACACCTATAGTATGAATGACGGTACCCCTGCTTTTGATGGGACCAATTTCCAGACCAGCAATACTTTTGAGGTGATCGATAATGGAACTAATCAAACTATTATTCTCACGGCTCGGGATCAGAATGGTTGTGAGATCACAGATACAATAACGATCAATGCTCCTATTGGTCTAACCTTTACCTATTTGGTGAATCCGCTTACCTGCGATGCCACTGGTATTGGGGTAAATCCGGGCTCAATTGAGATCATTATGGATCAGGGACCTGGAAATTACGACGTAGAGATTCTTCCTTTAGGTTCTGCAGCGATACAAAATTCTGGTGGCACGGATAGGGTTGTTTGGAGTATAAGTACTCCAGGTGATTATATCTTTAGTGTTACCGATATAGGCAACGCTGGTTGCTCTTACCTCACCGCCGTGGTGAATGTGCCAGATTACAACACCATAGATGCGGTTATTGCTGAGGTAAAACCGGTGACCTGTTTTAACGGTTCCGATGGAGAAATTAGCATCCAAATTAACGGATATACAGGAGTTTATAATTACGAAGTGTTTTCTAGAGATAATGCGGGCGTGGAAACTACAACCGGTGTAACAGGAACATTCGACACCAATATAGTTGGCCAAAATCCGGGTGTAATTACCGGGTTACCTGCAGGAAATCTTGTGGTACATGTAGAGGCTTTAGATACGCCTTTCTGTGATACAGTAAGTAATGTCACAACAGTTAGGCAACCGGATAGGGCCCTTACAGTAGTAGCTCAGCAAACCGCTGAAGTAACCTGTGCTATTCCAGGTATTGGAGAGATCTTTCTCACCGGTGATGGTGGATGGGGTACGTATGAATATCAGGTTATTGCTCCTGACGGATTTACCGTTATTCAAGACTACCCAAGTACCAATATGGATATTACTAATCTTTCAGAGGGTACATATACCATCAATATCCGAGATATTGAAGGATGTATAGGGACCAATACCATCACTTTATTATTACCTACGCCTATTTATGCGGATATTCAGATCACAACACCCCTACAGTGTAACAATGATAATAATGGTGTCATAGAGGCATTCAATTTAAGTGGAGGTCAGGGAGCAGGAAATTATCTGTATCAGTTAAATAGAATTACAGATGGAACGAGCAGTGGATTACAAACCATCCCTTCCTTTGCAAATTTATCGGCTGGGGATTATACCATAACTGTTTTTGATGGTTGGGCCTGTAGTTATACAACCATACCTATTACTATTGTAGATCCTGAAGTAGTAATTACAGAATTGGTAGAATTACAACCACCCGGATGTGGTGATGTGGGTATTATGGAATTAACCGTAACAAATCCCGAACCGGGAGTAAGTTATTTCTACAGACGTTCTGGAACTGCAGATCCTTTTATCCCATTTAATACTTTGGATCCTTTAGCGACTAATGTTCAGATTTCGGAGGACATTACGCTAGATCCGGGACCATTCCAGTATGATGTACAAAATTCTAATGGGTGTCCTTTTGAGATCTCCAACCAAATATCCCTTGATCCGGCCGCACCACTTGTGATCTCCCTAGACCTTACCAACGCCACTATTAATTGTGCAGGTGAAGCCACCGGGATCATTCGTTCTGAGGCTTTTGGAGGAATTGGAAACTATGTCTATACTTTGTTGAATTCGGATGTGCCACCGTTCCCAAATGCAGGGAATACAGAAAGATCGGCACAATCATCAGGAATTTTCAGAGATCTTGGCCCGGGTACATATTGGGTATATGCCCAAAGTGGAGGCTGTACAGTTCTTTCACCTCCAATCACCATTGTGGATCCACCACCACTTGTTTTAGACTATTTACAAACTGTTCCTGTTAGTTGTTACGGCGACATAGATGGCCAGATCATTCTTGAGGCCAGTGGAGGAACAGGGATCATACGTTATTCCATTGCCGATCAGTTGAGTGAGTTTTTTGAAGGAGACGATCCAATGTTTCCAAATAGAAAGACCTTTTCGGATCTGGAACCAAGAAGTTATGAGATCATCATTCAGGATGATCTGGGCTGTACAATTACACAAACGGTAACCATTACTGAACCCACTGAATTGGTTGCTGGCATAGGTAATTCTATACCGGAAACTTGTTTGGGCGATGAAGATGGTTCGGTCACTGTATCTGTAAATGGTGGTACCGCTCCTTATGAATTTGCCTTGAATTCCTCCGATCCGGCCGATTTTGCTCCAAACCCAACCATGACATTTAATAACCTCATTGGAGGAGATACCTATGTGGTATTTATAAGAGACGCCATGGGATGTGAGACAAATGTTATTGTGCCGATAGGCATTGGAGTAGAACTGATACCAGAAGCCCTTGTTAGTTATGGCTGCGATGGGATCTTCCCTAATAGCACTGCTACCGTATCTGTACAGGATATTACGCAATATCCGGAATTGATGTTCGCCTTGGATCCAACAGATCCAACTGATGCTATTACCGCACTGGCCGATATTGAACGTACCTGGGGTGATCTTCCACCGGGGGACCACACCGTATATATCTACCATTCTAATGGATGTAGCACTTTTGTCGATTTTACGATCGATAATTATGACCCGCTAACACTCGATCTGATCAAATCCGGACCTAATGAGCTTACCGCTACTGCCACGGGAGGTTTCGGTGGCTATGAATATTTCTTCCAGGATGTTTCCTATGGAAGTGTAAATATCTATGAAGTGAATGCAGATGCCACTGTAACTGTGCGGGTAGTAGATCAGCAGGGCTGTGTAGCGGTTATGTCCATTCCGTTCGATTTTACCGGCATGCTAGATATTCCTAATTTCTTTACTCCAGACGGGGATAACAATAATGATGTCTGGTATCCAAGGAATAGGGATTTCTTCCCAAATATAGAAGTAAAGATCTACGATCGATATGGTCGTGTTGTAGCTGTACTAGACCAGGTAACCTCCTGGGATGGAACCTATGAAGGAAGTGAAGTACCCACCGGCGACTACTGGTATGTGGTAAATGCCAATGACAATGAAAAGCAACAGTATGTTGGGCATTTTACCCTTTACAGATAGGCCATGTTATATTTAGGATTAATCAGGCGATCGACTTCGTAAAGATCAAAATGTTCACGGATAAATTCATCATTTTTTTCCTGATCTTTAAGTTCTGATTGGGTCTGTAAATAGACTTCGGTTCCGGAAATATAATAGTACGACCTATTATAGACGGAAGCAGTCTTGTGTGATATACTTATGAACGTAACGATTTTAACATGTTAACTGTCTCCTTATTTGATAAATGAATGTAAAATATTTTCCGAATATAAAATCCAGGTTTTATGAATGAAATAAAGGGGTGGATATTCCTTAATTATTCCTTCAAAGTCCTCATGTAGTTAACGATGAGCCAACGGTCCTCATCATCTGGCATTTTTTTGGTGTATTCAGGCATATCATCCCGGCCAAACGAAGTTTTGTAAAACAATTCCCCATCTGTTTGTTCATGGAATTCTTCGGATGCAAAATCACCAAGATCTCCTTTCATTTCAGCTGCCTTAGGGCCATCGCCATATCCTTCTTTCCCGTGGCATGACTTGCAGTGTTTGCTATAAAGTGATTTACCAATGTCCAAATCTGATTTAGGATCGGTTGGGTTCTTCATATTTACATATTTTTCCGGAACTACCCATTTATCCTGAACGTAGGAAGTAAATGAATAAAGGGTAAAGGAAACTACCCCAAGGATCAATACTAATTTTAGTGTTTTCATGTTTGTTTAAATTACGATTTAGAAATTTTATATAGATTTCGAATTAAATATAAAATAGGACCCCAGGTCGCTATTATTAAAAATATAGTAAAAAATATAATAAAAAAGGGTGTTTTACTTCTTGGTCCCCATAGTGTTCTTTCATTAAATGTTGTGTCCTTAACCACAGGAACTCCATAAGGTGCTTGGACAACTGCTTTCACAGTTCCATAATCATCACTGTCCGGATAAACCACTTCCAATGTCAATTGTCCTTCTATTCCCGGAATTCCATATTCTACAGGAACAATTATTGTGCCATCTTCATCCGTATAATTAAATTCATTTCCTATCCTCAAGGGGTTAATAAGTCTTTTTACTTGTACCCTTAGTGATTGATCTACAATAGGCTCCCCTACGAATACATCGGATAAAGTGGCCTGGATGTAGTTGACACTATCTTTGGTAAAGAGCGTGGTGGCTATATGGGCATCCTTAAATTCTACAGTTTTCGAAGCTCGTTTATAAAGATCATTTCCGCTAAAACTAATCCCCAGCGTATAGGTATTGGAAGAATCGGACTTAAATTCTTTTAAGGGAGGTAACAAGAACCTGCTTTTCCCATTCATATTTGTCTTAGTGGTTCCTAATGGTAATTCTTCCTCCTCAAATTCATAATAGACCTCCAACGTAATGCCTGGAACATCTTTCATTTGGCCATCGATACGTGCAATTGCTTTTATGTCCAGATAACTTTGATCATTTATAACTTTGGTATAGTCTAATTTTAACCTAACAGCGGTCTTTATAATTTTCTGAGCGTTTAGATTGCCAAAGAAAATGGGAAGCAAAAAGATGCCCAGGTACATAATCCATGCAGGTCTTATAATAATAGAACTTCTCATGATGGGATCTCTTTTAAGTTTTCTGCTGCTTTTTGCTCATCGTAGATACGTTGAATAGGAACCACTGGTAGATAACGCACTAATAATGTGATTATCAAAAGGGCCATAGCGAGGGTGGCCACGGTAATGGCCCATTCATGCAGGCTGGGAAAATATGAACGCCAGGATTCTGGCACACCTTGTATGGGTAAAAAAGGTTCTAATAGGGTTGGCGTAATTATAATATAGCGTTTCCACCAGGAGCCAATAACCACAATAATTGCAATGATAAACATGGGTAGTGGTTTTCGGCCTTTTTTGAACATAAGAACAATGGTAGGTAAAACTAATCCTACAATCATAACTGACCAGAACACGGGGGCGTAATGCCCAGTGAACAAGGCTTCCAAATGTACCTCTTCCCCTTTCTTTGCCGTAAATTGAGGCATGAGATATTCATTAATGTTGAAGTATATGTATACAAGACAAGCCATTGCAAGCATTTTCCCCATTTTATCGAAATGAAAATCGGTAATATAGTCTTCGAGTTTTCTCCTTCTTCGTACTAAATAAATAACGGCAATTAAGGCCCCAATACCGGCAACAAAAGCTCCGGATATAAAATATGGGGCAAAATTGGTGCTATCCCATCCAGTTCTGTACGTGGTAGAAAATAACCAGGCATCGATGGTTTGCAACAAGATCCCCGAAAGTAAAATAAGAATAGACACTACTCTTATGGATTTTTTTTGCAGGGTTTTTTGAGCAGGACTGCCTGTCCATTTTAGTGATAGTATCGCATACCATTTGCTTAGTCTGGGTTTTGTTTTTGCAAAATATTCTTTCAGGATCGCAAAATCTGGCAGCAATGGTATATAAAGCAATAGCATGCTAATCACAATAAATGTGGGGATAATTATGATATCCCATGTAATAGGCGACTGCAATCTAGCGTGTATAAACAGGTTCAATAACCGATCCGGCCTTGCCATATCTATAGTTATGGTAATACCTGCCATAATGATACATGCCAGGGTAATGATCTCCGCAATCCTAACCAGCGGAGTTCTCCATCTATTTTTAGATAACCGTAAAAATGCAACTACTACAGAACCTACGAAACTGGTAGCCACAAAAAAGACAAAATTGGAGATATAGATGCCCCATAGTGCATAGTCGCGCATATTAGTAACTACCTGTCCTTGTATTAGTTGGTCTATATAAGCGATAATTCCAAGAACAATAAAAAACAATAGAACGACTATCCAAATGATCCCTGGTCTTTCAAATTTGCGGGGTACCAGATCTTGTACTATTTCATCAAATTTTTTCATTCCCCTGTTGGTTTTTCAACGGATTGAAATTCGGTAAAGAATTCCAGGCCATCTTCATAATCTACCAGACGATCTACCGGAGGCAGATAGTAAACACTTGGTTCGGTACCCAGACTTTCCATCAAACGATAACCGGATTTATCTTCCAACAATTTGCTCAAACGGACAGTTTCCTCACCGTTAGTTACTGTATCCTCATATTTATCTCCGAAATAAAATACTCCATTAGGACACGCTGTTACACAATGAGGGAGTTGCTCCTCCTTCACCATATGAGGGCAGAAATCACATTTATCTACTGTACCTTTTAAGCTTGGTTTTCCGGTATATTCAGGTGTTGGTTCGTGGCCTGTCATATCTAGATTAAGGGTAACTTCCTGACCAGGATCGCCCCAGTTAAATACACGTGTGGAATAAGGGCAGGCAGCCATACAGAAGCGGCAGCCAATACATCGTTCATTGTCTATCAGTACCAAACCATCTTCTCTTTTAAAGGTGGCGTCTACAGGGCAAACCGTAACACAGGCAGGCTTGTCGCAATGCTGGCACATGGTAGGCATCCAATAAGGTGCTGTATCTGGTGATTCCTGCATTTTATACACTTTCAGCCATGCATTTTCGCCGGTTATATAGTGGTTCTTATTGCAAGAAGATTGACATTTAAGCGCGTTCTTACATTTGGCAAGATCTACAACCATCACAAACTTCCTGTTAGGGATCCCTTCCCGAACATTATAGTCCATATTGTGATGATGATTATGGGTTACTTCCATAACCTCTGAAGTGTCTACCTCAATGAGGGTGCCATCAGTGGTCATCAATTCCAAGGTCTCCCCGCTTGGTGCTGCTTTACTTTCGGTTAATTTAGCTGAAAGTTTAGATAGTCCAATGCCTCCCAGTACCCCGGCAATTCCGATCTTCAGGCCCCGGTCCAGAAAAGTACGTCTCGTTTTTTTAGTGTTTTCTTCCATTCTTTATTAAATGAACTTAAAACTTTTTTCCTAACCATTGTAAAAAGGTCGAATTGGGTATATTTTTCTTAATGACCTTGGAATTCTTCAGCGCACTGGCCTTTACCTTCACAATAGTACCATCTGGCTTTAATAAGGTCTTATATTCCTCCTCCTGGACCGTTTTCTCAGGCTTAATTGCCTGATTATAACCTAGAAAAGGGAGTAGGAGTGAACCTCCTAATAAAGGAAACAGGCCTCTTCTCGTAATTGCTTTCCCCTTTTTTGGTTTTTGTGTCATTTAGTTGTCGTATATGGTTAGAAATTGTACAAGCGGGTAATATTAAATCCTATCAAGAAATCCCCAGAAAAGAAATCATTTTGATTAAACATAATATTTCTTTGAGGGACAATTCCCTGATAATTGGAAATAATTAATTGGAATGCATGCGACGAGGTCCTGAATTCTACACCCAAACCAAAACCGGGTTCCGGATCACTGTCAAAAGGTTGTGTGTACTCGAGCAGGATAGAAGTCTGAGGACTTACCTTGTAACGACCCCCTAGAGATGCTGCAAACAAATCATTTCCCATAGTTTCTGGGACAACATTATAATGAGAAAAGCTCGGTGATATTTGTAACGATAATTTAGAATTAAAACGACGTGATATTATCACTTGATGAAAGTAGGAATATCTGTCTTCTAAATACCTAAAATTTTCTTTGGCTCTTGCATCGATGGTAAAATTACCAAAATATGATACATTAACCGGAATCCTATCGGAACGGGTTTGACGTAAAATCATAGCTTTCCAGTTAAAATCTTGTAAGCGATTAAACTTGGTGGTACCAAAGCCGAGAGTAATACGGTCATGTACTGAGTATGTAAATCCAATACGAATATTGGATGGAGCCCAAAAACCGATCAGGTCATTGGTACCGCCATTTACTAATCCAAACCTATGGCCCATTTGAATTTCCAGGGTGTTTTTAATGGGAAGGATATCCGTGGGCATGTCAATAATGTAGGAACTTTCAAAGGCCGCACGCTCTGGTTTATCTACTATAGAATCGGTTTCCTGTATTTGTGATATCCCTAAAAAGGGAACTAACAAAAAAGCAATAAATAAATATGTATAATTTTTCATGTCTTTACGTCTGAAGGTTAATTATCTTTTGCGCCTTGATCTATCCAGTCATAAACCGCCTGTATTTTAGAATTAGGCCATTTAGCTCCCGGAGGCATCAGTGATACGCCATCAATTCCCAGGAGTGATTTGTATAAGATACTTCCTTCGGGATCACCTGGTATTACGTATCCATTTAAAAGTTCATCATAGGAAACATTATCGCGTAAATCTGGTGGTTCATCTCCTCTATGGCATCCAACACATTGACTCCACAAAGGAATGATATCATTCTGGTAGGATAATTCCGTTCCATTGCCTTCATCAGGAATAAACAAATCGTCCTCCGCAGTATCGTAATAACATGAGTTTACAAACAAACTCACACATACTATCATTATAATTCGAAATAGTTTTTTCATGTTATATGTTTTAATTACAATTCTTAAGGTTCTATTTAGAAGGGCAGATTATCTAATCTGCCCTTCTTAAAAGAAGAGGTTATTCCTCTATAGTCATTGTTAAAAAATTCGATTGCGCGTGAGCAATAGCGGCATTCCCAAAAATTGCCAAACCAAATGGCATGGATTCACCTACAACAAATTTGGCATCTGTAGGATCTCCTGAGTCTAATTTTCTTCGTATTTCTAATTGCCATCCTGATCCAATATGACTACCCCTTACCTGAGTATCTGATCTGAAATCATTACCAGCACCGCCAGGATTAATTGTTATACTGGGGAATCGTTTTAAACCAAAACCTTCAGAATACGCAACCAGGTCAGTATTTGGATCTATGGTAGAACCATCAGATAATGTTAAAACACCATTTGCGGCTACACCCGTAACAGTTTGGGCAGCACCAGAAGCAAGTTCAGCTTCGGTAATCCAATAATAACTTTCCTGATCTTTTTTAACCCATTTGGGTCCTCTAAATCCTGTTACAGGATCTGTGAAGATTGGTTTATCATCATACATTTTTATACCCTCATCACCTTTTCTTCCGTTTGCTGCGGCTGTACCTTCCTTACCGTCTGCATCTCTTACGTAACCGTCATCCACAGATTGAGACAATACGTTCCTGTTTCTTTTCCAGTGCCAGAGATCTGCCAATTCCCCATTTATTTCCATATAATGCCGTGTGGTTTTCTGACCGGGTTGTGGATCCGTTAAATTGGCATGGCAGGTAATGGTACAGGTACTTCCTTGGAATCCCTGCGGATAATCACCCTGTGCATTTCTTATTGGGAACATCATCGCAAACTTGTCTTCGTAATATTTATCATTTTTATGGTTTGCGTATTTATTATGCTGATTCCATGTGCTGGTTGCCTGATCAAAATACCAGGATTCTCTTTCTCTACTATCGGTGTCATCTTGCCATTCAAATAATAGATAAAGATATTCCCCGTCGTGTCCTCCTCTAAGCGAGTAATTATAGCTTTCTCCCACAAAAGGATCGAACAAATCTACAGGCTCTAATGAAGCATCTGTTCCGCTATTAATGGTATTCAAAGGGATTATCCGGTCACCGGCAGCGGTCACTGTGGCTTTGTTTATAAGTGGTCTTGCATCGTCCCACACGGCATCGATTTCCCCATCAAAATTTGGTGCCGTCGTGAATCTTGCAACTAATAAGGTATCCGAGCTTTGTCCAACTCCCGGATCGATTATAAATGGTTCTGGATCATCATGCGTACAGTTTACGAATGATAACAGTATCGCAACTGCTAAAATTAAACTTAATCTTATTGTTTTCATAGTATTGGAATTTTATGGATTCTTATAAACAATTCCTCTAAATTATAATTAGTTAAAATCATATTTTATGACAATTATCATAATCTGAAATAAATAATGATATTCAATGATAAGAATTTAAAATTCTGATGGAATTCTGACTAACTTTGCTATTTTTGCCCCCTCGTTTCCCGGATGTGGCGTCCCGTCCCGATGGCTATCGGGATCGGGAGTAGCGTATCACGCCAAGGCTTAATGGTCGCTTGATAAAGGAAAAAAATGAAAAAGATCTACTGATAAATTGAAATAATCGGGATGTGGCGCAGTCTGGTAGCGTACACGGCTGGGGGCCGTGTGGTCGCAGGTTCAAATCCTGTCATCCCGACTTAGCGAAAAAGTGATTTGCTAATGCAAATCACTTTTTTTGTTCCCAAATGTGACTCAAACGCAGTTTGTGGGAGCCTTGGGAATAAAAAACAAGAATGCGACAGCGTTTACTTTTTCATTTACCTGGAGGGTTCAATAGGATTCTGTAAATCCTGTCATTCCGACTAAAAAACCAGGCTATTTAGCCTGGTTTTTTGTTCCTGAATAGTTCTACTTTAGGTAATAATCAAATAACCGTACCACTTGGGATCACTGCCCCTTTCTTAAGTACTACAATGCCATCTCTTACCACATAGGTATCCGTTTCTGTATCCTTTAGATGCGGTCCGCCTTTAATGGTTACATCATCGCCAACCCGGCAGTTCTTATCAACAATAACATTCTCAATAGTACAGCGTTCACCTATTCCCATTAATATTTCGATGTTGAAACTCTCTATCTCCTTCAGTGTTTCATAATAATCACTACCCATTACATAGGTGTTGAGAATTGTAGAATCTTTACCGATCCTGGCCCGGATCCCGATCACTGATCTTTCAATACTCGCAGCGTGAATAATACAGCCATCGGCAATCACAGCTTTGACCATCTTTGTGCCGCCAATTTTTGTAGTTGGTAGCATTCTTGCTCTGCTGAAAATACGATTGTTTTTATCGTATAAATTGAATTGTGGAATGTCGTCACTAAGCCCCAAATTGGCCTCAAAGAACGAGGTGATATTTCCAATATCTGTCCAGTATCCTTCAAAAGGATAGCTCATTGTCTTGTGCTTGTGTATGCTCTGAGGAATTATTTCCTTGCCAAAATCTACCGTATCTGGATCGTTCATCAGTTCTATCAAAAGATCTTTGTCAAAAATGTAAATACCCATGGAAGCCAGATAATGCCGACCCTGGGCCTTCATTTCATCACTTACCTCCGAGGTCCAATCCGGCAAAAGTTCTGAGACTGGTTTCTCTATGAACGAAGTTATTTTATTATCAGGATCCGATTTTAGGATGCCAAAGGCCGGGGCATCATTTGCATGTACCGGAATGGTCCCTACCGTAATTTTTGCGCCGCTATTGATATGCGCTTCCAGCATCAGATTATAATCCATTTGATAGAGCTGGTCTCCAGATAAAATTAAAGCGTATTCAAATTCATGCCTTAGAAAATGATGCATACATTGCCTTACAGCATCTGCCGTTCCCTGAAACCATTTGGTATTACCCAAGGTTTGTTCTGCGGCAAGAACGTCTACGAATGCCGAACTAAAAAAACTAAAATGATAGGTGTTCTTTATATGCTTGTTGAGCGAGGCAGAGTTAAATTGCGTCAAGACATACATTCGTTTGATCTCGGAATTGATACAGTTAGAAATTGGGATATCTACTAACCGAAATTTTCCGGCAATTGGCACAGCCGGCTTAGACCGTTTTTCGGTCAATGGATATAGTCGTGATCCCTGACCGCCGCCAAGTATTATGGCAAGTGTTTTATTGTTAACCATCTTTATTTTATTAAGGATTCATATAAGGTTTCAACTTGTTTGGCAATAGCTTCCCAATCAAAGGTTTCTTCAACCCGTTTTCTTCCGTTGATCGCCATTGATCTCCGCAAGTCATCGTTTTTCACAAGCGAATTGATCCCCTCGGCCAGATCCCTCGAAAATTTATCGGGATCTACCGGTTCGAACGGGGCGGTTTTTTGCTGTTCCAATGGCACTAAGATCCCTGTCTTCCCGTCCACGACAACTTCTTTAATACCTCCAACAGCACTTGCAACCACAGCGGTTTCGCAAGCCATAGCTTCAATATTGATGATGCCAAAAGGTTCGTATATGGAAGGGCAACAAAAGACATCAGCATGGGAATACAGCTGTATGACCGACTTTTTATCGAGCATCTTATCGATCCAGATCACATTCTTCCTCGTCTTGGTCACAGCTTGTACACTTTCTTCCATTTCCCGGGCAATTTCCTTGGTATCAGGGGCACCTGCACATAATACGATCTGTATATCCGCATCAATATATTTAATGGCATTCACCAGGTGAATGATCCCTTTTTGCCTGGTGATACGGCCTACAAACAATACATAAGGCTTTGTTTTGTCTATACCGTATTCTTCTAATGTGGAGGTGTCTTCAGTAACAACATATTCCTGTAGGTTGATGCCGTTATAGATGACCTGTATTTTATTTTCATCTACATCAAAATACTTTAAAACATCTACTTTGGTCTCCTTGGAAACGGCAATAATTGAATCGGCCATTTCAATCGCGGTTTTTTCGATCCAGGAGGACGCATCATAGCCTCTGCCTAACTGTTCTCTTTTCCATGGCCTTAGTGGTTCTAAGGAGTGAGTAGTAATTACCAGAGGTTTGCCGTAACAAAGCTTTGCAACAATACCGGCAAAATGCGCATACCATGTATGACAATGCACAATGTCGGCATTTATATCATCAGCATTTAATTGGATACCTGTACTTAAGGTTTGCAACACGCCTTTTAACTTATCATCGGCCTTGTTAAAGATCGGATTGTCATAGGCAAATCCGGTAACAGTAAGTTGATCGGAGGCCGTATCCTGATCACCAAAGCAGCGAACCTCTACCTTCATCAATTTGGAGAGCTCGGCCGCGAGATATTCAACATGCACTCCGGCGCCCCCATACACATACGGTGGAAATTCTCTTGTAAAAAACAGTACTTTCATGCTATTCGTGTTAGATCTTAGGGTCTACATTCAATAGGTATTTCCCAGTTTTCTGGATGGCAACTAGTTGTTTTAAGGATCCTAATTCGTTAAAGATCATTTTTGTCTAATATAGGATTAAATTGAGAATAATTTGGAATCTTTACACAGCTTTAAAAATGTTGGAAACATCTTATTTCCCAATATCTTTAATTCAAAATACATAAAAAAACGTAAGGAGGATTTTTTTTATATTACATCAAATCAATCGCTTGAAATATGAAAAACGGCATCACCCTGGTTCACGATGGGCGACTCATTTATACAAATCACATACCCTGTATGTGACGCTTTGATATTTCGTTCGAAATAACCAAAAGGATCTGAAATACTTCCAATCACCGATCCCTTTTTTACTTTTTTACCTAAAATGGGTTTGGGATGGAACATGCCCGAATAATTTGCCCTGATCCACTTTGAGTTATTGATCAGAACAGGTTCATTTTCTGCTGTTTCAAATTGGGCCAACTCTTTAGTAAAATTTCGCATACCCAATTTCTGGATGAACCGCATTGCACCGCTTAGCCCTGTTTGGGTAACCTTGGTATCTATATGATTAGATTTTCCTCCTTCAAAAAGCAATATCTTTTTCTTCAACTTATGCATCGCTTCCCTGAAAGATTTATCGCGCCGGGCCGATCCGATAATAAAGGGAGCAGAGAATTCCCTGGCCAGCATTAAGCTTTCGGTATCCTCCTGATTGATCCGTATCTGAGGTACGTTAAAACGACTGTCACCACCTGTATGGAAGTCGATGCAATAATCTACAAGAGGTGCTATTTCCTTGATAATATGATAGGCGAACCTGCTGGCTAATGAGCCCCTTGGGCTTCCTGGAAAAACTCTGTTCAGGTCCCGGCCATCAGGGAATTGGCGTTCCTGATTTAAGAAACCAAAGACATTGACAACGGGAATACATATTATGGTGCCATTTTCCGGAACATTATATTTTCTGGAAATTATCTGACGCACAATTTCAATCCCATTAATCTCATTGCCGTGTATCCCACCGGTAATAAGCAAAACAGGACCATCCTTTTTACCACGTTCCACAATGATAGGAACCTGTATCCTTGTTCTTGTGTGTAGTTTGGCAATTTCCAGGTTCAGTTGGTAGCTCTTTCCCCTGGCGATGGTTTGCCCCAATAATTCTATCTTACTCCTCGGCATGCCTTTCTACATACTTAATGATCTGTGAGGCAATATCTTTTCCTGTGGCCGCTTCAATTCCTTCCAGTCCCGGTGAAGAATTGACTTCAAGAATTAATGGTCCTCGAGCAGATTGTAACAAATCAACTCCTGCAACGCCAAGTCCCATGACACGGGCAGCTTTTATCGCTGCGTTTTCTTCTTCATCTGTCAATTCAATGATATTGGCTGAGCCGCCCCGGTGAAGATTGCTTCGAAATTCCCCTTCTTTACCCTGCCTCTTCATGGCCCCAACAACAACTCCGTCAACAACAAATGCTCTGATGTCGGCACCCATGGCTTCTTTAATGAATTCCTGAACAATGACACGAGCCTGCAAGCCGTTAAATGCCTCTAAAATTGATTCTGCTGAGTTCCTGTTGTCAGCCAAAACTACACCAAGCCCCTGAGTACCTTCCAAAAGTTTTATGACCACAGGAGCACCACCTGCTTTGTCTATGATGGCACCTACATCTTTGGAATAATTACTAAAAACCGTTTTGGGAAGCCCAAGACCCGCCCTGCTTAGAATTTGAAGACTCCTTAATTTATCCCTGGATCTTACCAGGGCTTGTGATTCTACTGCAGTAAATACTTTCATCATTTCGAATTGTCTTACAACGGCAGTACCATAAAATGTAATGGAAGCTCCAATTCTCGGAATAACTCCGTTAACCCCTGTTATTTCCTTTCCTTTGTAAATAAGACCGGGCTTTTTCTTTTCTATGACCAGGTCACATTTGCTGTGATCAATGACCACCATGTCATGGCCTTTGGCTACCCCAGCCTCCATAAGTCGCCTGGTTGAATAGAGATTGGAGTTCTGAGAAAGTATTACGAATTTCATTATTTTATTACCTTAAATTAAGCATGACAAGGTAGGAAATTATTACATTTAAAATATTCCATAAAATATTTTATAATCTATTGGTTATGAGCTTAATTGAGTTACCAATTTTTTGTTAAGAAGTACAATAAATCCTTTTATTTTGTAGTTTTGTAGGCAGATGAGCGAAGTATATCGTAAAATAGGATCCCTCGTAATGGCCTTTTTAGTGCTATTCTCCACCATGTCCTTTTCTATGGATATGCATTTCTGTGGGGATATGCTGGTAGATTTTAAGCTCTTCCAGGAAGCCGATACGTGCCAAATGGCTATGAACATGCCTTCCATGGACATGGCCGGGGATGATACGGACATGCAATGCTGTTCTGATGTTGAAGTACTGGTGCCGGGACAGGACAATTTGCAACTTTCTTTTGATGACTTTTCTTTTGAACAGCAATCTTTTATAGTTGCGTTCACTATTACATATTCTAATTTATTCATTGGGGTTGATAAACATCCCATTCCTTTTAAAGAATATTCTCCTCCCCTTCTAATTCGGGATGTCCAGGTGCTGGACCAGACTTTTCTGATTTGATTCTAAACATTTGATTGGAGGCTCAACAGCTATGGCTGAATTGGGCCAAGACACGTTTATGTGTTCTCAAAAAATCCATTTCTAATGTTTAATGATCAAATCGCATGCTAAATAAAAGCATTAAATTCCTGATAGAGAATAAATTAGTAGCCGTACTACTCTTGCTGCTATGTATTGGTTGGGGGATCGTAAATTCCCCTTTCAACTGGGATACTGGCTTCCTGCCCAGCGACCCTGTAGCTGTAGATGCCATACCTGATATTGGTGAAAATCAGCAGATCGTTTTTACCGATTGGCCCGGGAGATCTCCTCAGGATATAGAAGACCAGATTTCATATCCTCTGACAACCGCACTACTTGGTATTGCAGGTGTAAAAACGATACGAAGTACCTCCATGTTCGGGTTTTCCAGTATTTACCTGATTTTTGATGAAGATGTAGAATTCTACTGGAGCCGAAGCCGGATCTTGGAAAAATTAAATTCACTTCCACAAAATTTACTGCCGGACGGGGTTAGTCCTGCCCTGGGTCCGGACGCCACTGCCCTGGGTCAAATTTTCTGGTACACTTTGGAGGGCCGGGACAAAAACGGACAGGTCACCGGAGGCTGGGATCTACAGGAGTTACGAAGTATTCAGGACTTCTATGTTAAGTATGCACTTTCTTCGGCAGGTGGAGTATCTGAGGTAGCATCCATTGGGGGCCATGTACAGGAATACCAGGTAGATGTAGATCCCGAATTAATGAAACAATACAACATATCACTGCAACAGGTGGTCAATGCTGTAAAACAGAGTAACAGGGACATTGGCGCCCAAACCCTGGAAATCAATCAGGCAGAATATTTGGTGCGTGGTCTTGGCTATATTGAATCCCTGAATGACATTCAAAATGCAGTAGTTGGGACGGATGAATTTATTGCTATCCGGATAAAAGATATTGCTAATGTATCCATGGGACCGGCTGATAGGCGTGGCATTCTTGATAAGGAAGGTGCTGAGGTAGTTGGTGGGGTAGTGGTATCGCGCTATGGGGCCAACCCTTTGGAGGTTATCCAAAATGTGAAAGGTAAGATCGAGGAGATTAAAGCCGGACTTCCTTCCAAACAATTAAGTGATGGCCGCACCTCTCAGGTTACCCTGGTGCCGTTCTATGACCGTACCGAACTAATTCAGGAAACATTAGGCACCCTCAATGAAGCACTTACCCTCGAGATCCTGATCACCATTCTGGTTATCATCGTCATGGTATTCAATTTGAGAGCCTCCATTCTGATCTCAGGCCTGTTGCCGGTGGCTGTTTTAATGGTATTTATTGCCATGAAGTATTTTAATGTAGATGCCAATATCGTTGCTTTGTCGGGGATCGCTATCGCCATTGGGACCATGGTTGATGTGGGGATCATTTTATCGGAGAATATCATAAGACACATCGATGAGAATCAAGAAGATCTTCCTATTAATGCGGTGGTCTACAACGCTTCTTCAGAAGTATCAGGAGCAATTCTTACGGCAGTAATGACCACTATTATTAGCTTTATTCCTGTATTTACGATGATCGGGGCAGAAGGAAAACTATTTCGCCCGTTGGCATTTACCAAGACCATGGCCTTAACGGCTTCCATTTTGGTGGCCCTGTTTATCATTCCGCCATTAGCGGCCTATTTATTCCGGAAGAAACAACAAAAAGACCGCATTAAATACATAGTACATGGTTTAATTATAGCTGCAGGTCTTTTCGCAATTTTTAATGGATATTTCATAGGGATGGCCTTATTGGCCCTTGCGGCAGCTGGTATTTTAAGACTCAGGCAAATCATTTCGGATCAGCAGTACAATTTGGCAAACATTGGTATTGTTGTTATTACTATCATAGGGCTGCTGGCGGTTTATTGGAGACCTTTAGGACTCGGTGAAAATGTCTTTTTGAACCTGGTTTTTGTTGCCCTTATTTGTGCTTTAATTCTTGGCGGGTTCTATATTTTTAGATTGTACTACACTCAAATCCTGAGATGGTCGCTTCGCAATAAGTTACTGTTTTTATCACTCCCTGTGGCCCTTATAATAGCGGGGTTCATAATCGTAAAAAATACGGGTAAAGAATTTATGCCGGCCTTAAATGAAGGTTCTTTTCTCTTAATGCCTACTTCCATGCCACATGCTGGTGTTGAAGAAAATAAACGTGTGCTGCAGCAATTAGACATGGCAGTTGAAAACATCCCTGAAATTTCAACTGTGGTAGGGAAGGCCGGTCGTACAGAGTCTTCATTAGACCCCGCACCTTTGTCCATGTATGAAAATTTAATCCAGTACAAGCCAGAATACATGAAAGATGCTTCCGGGACCCGGCAGCGATTCAAAGTAAATTCGGATGGCTATTTTATGCTGAAAGAAGGACAGTATGTTTGGAACCTAAATGAGGGTGAAAAGCCAGAAGCTGTTCCCGAAGGAGGACTTCGATTATTTACCGAAGTGGAACAACAAGATCTGGTACCAGATACCCGGGGAGAGTATTACAGGGCCTGGAGGCCGCAAATTCAATCTCCGGATGATATCTGGGATGAAATTGTAAAGGTAACGCGCTTGCCGGGTGTTACTTCTGCTCCGAAATTACAACCCATAGAAACACGTTTGGTTATGTTGCAAACCGGTATGCGGGCTCCTATGGGGATCAAGGTAAAAGGGTCTGATCTAAGACAGATCGAAGCCTTTGGAATACAGCTTGAAGACATTCTAAAAGAAGCCGAAGGGGTTAAGGCAGAAGCCGTTTTTGCCGACAGGATCGTTGGAAAACCCTATTTGCTTATTGATATTGATAGAGATAAACTGGCACGATATGGCCTTCTTATAGAAGATGTACAACAGGTTCTGGAAATTGCCGTGGGCGGTATGATGCTATCACAAACGGTTGAAGGGAGGGAACGGTATGGAATTCGGGTTCGATATCCCAGAGAATTACGAGAAAATCCGACCGACATTGGGAATATATACATCCCGGTTGCCGGCGGAAAACAAATACCCCTCGGTGAGTTGGTAACTATCCGATACGAAAAAGGACCTCAAATGATTAAAAGTGAGGATACTTTTTTGGTAGGCTATGTTCTTTTTGATAAACTCGATGGCTATGCCGAAGTAAGTGTTGTTGAAAATGCGCAGGCATTGATCCGGAAGAAAATTGATGAAGGGACTTTGATAATCCCCAAGGGCGTTAATTATCGATTTACAGGCACTTATGAAAATCAACTCCGGGCAGAGAAAACACTAAAGGTGGTAGTACCGCTGGCGTTGTTTATAATTTTTCTGATCCTGTATTTCCAATTTAGATCTGTGGCTACTTCATTCATGGTGTTTTCGGGAATCGCCGTCGCTTTTGCAGGCGGGTTCTTACTCATCTGGTTATATGGTCAGGACTGGTTTATGAATTTTGAATTCTTTGGAGAAAACATAAGATCTCTTTTTCAGATGCATACTATTAACCTCAGTGTGGCAGTTTGGGTGGGCTTTATTGCCTTATTCGGGATTGCTACAGATGATGGAGTGGTAATGGCCACCTATTTAACACAGACTTTTAGGAAAAATAAACCAGCCACCATGTTGGATATAAGAGCTTCAGTAGTGGAGGCAGGGGAAAAACGTATACGCCCCTGTTTAATGACCACTGCTACTACCTTGTTAGCCCTTTTACCGGTGCTGACATCCACGGGAAGGGGAAGTGACATCATGATCCCTATGGCCATCCCAAGTTTTGGCGGAATGCTCATTGCTCTCATTACTTTGCTCGTGGTTCCGGTATTATACAGTTGGAGGGCAGAATTTCAATTAAATAAGTCAATACAATGAAAAGAATCTTTCAAATATTAATCGGTGTTGTATTTATTCAGGTTGGGTACGCCCAACAATTGGAATCATTGATTGAACAAGGTTTATTGAACAACCCGGAAATTCAGGCAGGGGAAATCCGCTATAGTATTGCCGTGGAAAAGGTCAAAGAAGTGAACACTTTTCCAAATACCGAATTCAGTGCCGGATATTTTGCGAGTGAAACAGAAACCAGGACAGGTGCACAAAAGGCCCGTTTTGGAATAAGACAAATGCTTCCCTGGTTTGGTACAATAACTGCTCGTGAGAATTATGCGGGGTCCATGGCCGAGGCAGATTACGTTGCCCTGGTCATCGCGAAAAGAAAATTGGTTCTGGGTATTTCACAATCGTACTATGGTTTGTATGCCATAAACGCTGGTTCAAAGGTTTTACAGCAGAATATTGAATTACTCCGAACCTATGAGCAATTGGCTTTAAAAAGTTTAGAAGGGGGTAAATCCTCGGCGGTAGATGTGTTACAATTGCAAATTAGGCAAAACGAATTAACGGAACAGCTAAAAATCTTACGACAACGGTATATAGCCGAAGAAAGTGGATTGAACAATATGCTAAACCGGGATGAAGATATTCCTGTCAGTGTCCTGGAGAGTTTTGAACTACCTGAAGAGGATGGTCTTATTGCCAGCGATAGTATAGCATTACATCCCGAACTATTGAAATATGATAAATTGTATGAATCGGTCCTTAAGGACGATCTGTTGGTAAAAAAAGAAGGATCGCCCATGTTGGGAATTGGTGTAGATTATGTACCAGTGGCTGAACGTACAGACATTTCCATTATGGACAACGGAAAAGATATGGTAATGCCAATGGTCTCGGTTTCTGTTCCGATCTTTAGCAATAAATATTCCTCCTTAAGCAGGCAAAATGCACTGCGAAAAAAGGAACTGAATGCCATGCGCCAGGAACGCTTCAATACTCTTAAAACACAATTATCAGAGGCGTTAAGCCAACGAAATTCAGCCAGGATACGATATGCAGCACAATCTGAGAATTTGAAAAAAGCACAAAATGCGGAAGAAATATTGATCAAGAACTATGAAACCGGAACTATTGATTTCAATGATGTGCTCGACATACAGGAATTACAATTAAAGTTTCAAATGAATATTATTGAGGCCATTAATACCTATTACAACCAAATGGCGATCATTAATTATTTATCGAATCAATAATAAGAAATAAAATGAAACACACCTATCATATACATGGAATGACCTGCGATGGCTGTCGCAACCACGTAGAAGAAACTCTCACAAAGGTAAAGGGTGTTACTAAGGTGAAGGTGGACCTGGAAAAAGCAGAGGCTTCAATTGAAATGAAGCAACATATACCCTTGGAGCAATTTCAGAAGGCCCTGGAGAATGACGGAGGGCGCTATAGTATCCATAAACCGGGATCGCATCCTGTAGCCCAAAAGGAAAAACCCAAAAATAAAGGCAAAGGAACAGGGACCTTCTATTGCCCCATGCATTGCGAAGGTGAAAAGACCTATGATCAGCCGGGAGATTGCCCTGTATGCGGGATGGCTTTGGTAGAAGAAGTGAATCTATCGCAGGCATCCACTACGCGGTATACCTGTCCTATGCATCCGGAAATCATTCGCGACGTACCAGGAAGCTGTCCTATTTGCGGGATGGACTTGGTACCCGCGCAACCAGACACATCTGCAGAAGAGAAGACCTATAAAAATTTACTAAAGAAATTCTGGATAGCTGTAGCCTTCACCTTGCCTATTTTCTTAATAGCAATGAGTGAGATGATCCCCAACAATCCATTATACGATCTAATGGGGCAAAAATGGTGGAACTGGATTCAGTTTGCACTTTCAATTCCAGTAGTATTTTATGCCACCTGGATGTTCTTTGAAAGGGCCTATAAAAGTATAAAAACATGGAATCTTAACATGTTTACCCTAATTGGGATTGGTGCGGGTGTGGCGTGGATATTTAGTGTTTTTGGCATGTTGTTTCCCAACTTTTTCCCTGAACAATTTATTACCGAATCTGGTGCTGTTCACGTTTATTTCGAAGCAGCAACAGTGATACTAACGCTTGTATTAATGGGTCAGGTTTTAGAAGCAAAAGCACATAGTAAAACCAATTCGGCTGTAAAAGAACTGTTGAAACTTGCTCCTAATACAGCTGTGCGCGTGGTTGATGGAAATGAAGAAGAAGTTGCCATAGACCAAATCCAAAAAGGTGATGTGCTACGAGTTAAACCTGGCGATAAAATTCCAGTAGATGGTATTATTACAGAAGGAAAAACTACAATAGATGAATCCATGCTTTCGGGAGAACCTATTCCGGTCAATAAGTATGAAGGAGATAAAGTAAGCAGCGGAACTATCAATGGTAACCAATCTTTTCTAATGATAGCCGAAAAAGTAGGTAGCGATACATTGCTTTCTCAAATCATTCAAATGGTAAATGACGCAAGTAGAAGTCGTGCACCCATTCAAAACTTAGCAGATACCGTTTCAAGTTATTTTGTACCTGTTGTTGTACTAATTGCAATAGCAACCTTTGTAGTTTGGGCAATTTGGGGCCCGGAACCGGTGTATGTGTACGCTCTAGTAAATGCTATTGCAGTATTGATCATTGCTTGTCCGTGTGCACTTGGTTTGGCAACTCCTATGTCTGTAATGGTGGGCGTGGGCAAGGGCGCTCAAAACGGCGTTTTGATAAAGAACGCCGAAGCTTTAGAGAAAATGGACAAGGTTGATACCTTGATTATTGATAAGACGGGAACGATTACTGAAGGAAAACCAACAGTTGAAAAAATGGGTGCATTTGGTGAACGCTTTAGCGAAACCGAAATAACCCAATTCATAGCTTCTTTAAACAGCTCTAGCGAACATCCTCTTGCCGAAGCTACCGTAAAATTTGGTAAAGAACAGAAAGTAAAAATCCTTAAAGTAGATGAATTTAGTGCGGTTACGGGAAAAGGAGTTGAAGGAAAAGTAAATGGTAAAAAGGTAGATCTGGGAAATGCCAAAATGATGGAATATGCTAATGCAATTGTTTCGTCTGATATGGAAAAAAAAGTACAATCCTTTCAGAGGCAAGGTAAGACAGTTTCCTATTTAGCGGTAGATGGCGAGGTGGCTGGTTATGTGGTCATAAGCGATAAAATAAAAGGCACGAGTGCCAAAGCCATTGCAGAACTTCAGGATAAGGGCATCTCGGTTATCATGCTCACTGGAGACAACTACAACACAGCTCAAGCGGTAGCTGGCGAACTTAACCTGGCCGATTTTAAGGCTGGGATGTTGCCTGAAAATAAACTGGAGGAAGTCAAAAAACTACAAGAGCAAGGCAAAGTAGTAGCTATGGCTGGTGATGGTATCAATGATGCCCCTGCACTTGCCAAAAGTGATGTTGGCATCGCAATGGGAACAGGAACAGACGTGGCCATTGAAAGTGCAATGATCACTCTTGTAAAAGGAGATCTGCGCGGGATTGTAAAAGCAAGAAATCTAAGTGATAAGGTAATGCGAAATATAAAGCAAAATCTATTTTTTGCTTTGATATACAACACACTAGGTGTACCAATAGCAGCAGGTGTACTATTTCCGTTTTTTGGAATTCTTTTGTCACCCATGATTGCTGCATTAGCAATGAGTTTTAGTTCAGTTTCTGTCATTGCCAACGCCTTACGATTAAGAACAACCCACATAGACTGATAAACATGGTAAAACGTAAAACAGCAGCAAAGATTCGAAAAGCGCACAGGTACCTGGGGCTCTTCCTGGGGATCCAGTTTCTAATGTGGACCGTAAGCGGAATCTACTTTAGCTGGACGGATATTGATGAGATCCATGGGGATCATTTTCGAAATGAAAATCCAGTCCCCCTATCTTATAAAAACCTGGTGAGCCCAACGTCAATTTCTAACCCAAAAGAAGTAACATCCCTGGAATTAAGGGAAATAGGGGACAAGCCTTATTACTGGATCAATGACAGTTTTTTGATGGACGCTCAAACAGGAACTGTAAAAAAGGAGATCACGCGTGAGGAAGCCATGCAAATTGCGCGTAACCATATGCTTTCCACTTTGAATGTCAAGGGTATTGAACGAATTGATGAAGTAGGAAATCATCATGAATACCGGGCAAAACCCTTGCCTGCCTATGTGATATCGTATGATACTCCAAAAAATATCAAGGCCTATGTGTCTATTCAGGATGGGTCTTTTCAAACGGTGCGTTTTAGGGACTGGCGCTGGTTCGATTTCTTGTGGATGATGCACACGATGGATTACCAGGGAAGGGATGATTTTAACACACTGTTACTAAGAGGATTTTCCCTTATGGGACTCATTACCATTTTAAGCGGATTTACACTATTTTATGTAAGTTCTCCTACCATTAGAAAGCAATTAAAGAAAAAAAAATAGTTCGATGAAAAAGACAATCATATACATTGGTGCGGCAATATTAACAGGCCTTATTGGCGGTTATCTTATATTTCATAAGACTGCCGAGATGCCTGCAACAGACTCACATGATCACGCGACAGAAATGGAAGTAAGTGACGTATGGACGTGTTCCATGCATCCCCAGATAAGACAGTCGGCCCCAGGTAGCTGCCCTATTTGCGGTATGGATCTGATATTGGCAGATGTGGATTCTAACGAGCTTTCTGCTACCCAGTTTACCTTGTCTAAAAATGCCATGGCGTTGGCAGATATCAGAACCACCATTGTCGGTTCAGGCATTTTGGGTGACAACAGCTTAAAACTTTCGGGAACCATAAAGGAAAACGAAAAGGCTGTTGGAAGTCAGGCGTCCTACTTTGACGGTCGCATAGAAAGGCTATACGTTAATTTTGAAGGAGAGGAAGTTAGAAGTGGTCAGCAATTGGCAACCATTTATTCCCCTGAACTTGTATCGGCGCAACAAGAATTGATTACGGCCGCAGGTTTAAAAGAAAGTCAACCCGCATTATATAGGGCTGTACGTAATAAGCTTCAATTGTGGAAACTATCTGAAAAGGAAATAGCCCAGATTGAAAAGACGGGGCAGGTCCGTGAAAATTTCCCTGTTTATGCCAATGTATCCGGTACGGTTTCAGAGATCATGGTAGAAGCGGGAGATTATGTAAAGCAGGGTTCACCCTTGTTCAAAATAGCCAATTTGAATACCGTTTGGGCCGTTTTTGATGCGTACGAAAACCAGATCTCACTTTTAAAAGAAGGCCAAAAAATAACTATTACAACCAAGGCCTATCCGGATACCCATTTCGATGCTAAAATTTCATTCATAGATCCCGTATTGAATTCGGCAACAAGGACCATCAGGGTGAGAGCAGTATTACAAAATCCTCAAGGACAACTAAAGCCTGGGATGTTCGTGGCCGGCTCAGTGAGTATCCCGGCAAGAATAAAGGAAAGCACCTTGGTGATCCCTGAAAGTGCTGTTCTTTGGACAGGGGAACGCTCAGTGGTCTACATAAGGACCAATCCGGAAGATGCCACCTTTGAAATGCGTGAGATCACTTTAGGAAATGCTGTTCAAGACGGATATATAGTACTAGACGGATTGCAATCTGGAGATGAGATCGTAACGAATGGCACCTTTACAGTAGATGCTGCTGCCCAATTAAAAGGGAAAAAGTCTATGATGAATGAAGGAGGGCCCGTAAGAACAGGTCATGAGGGCCATGGGGGAATGGGAGCTATTATAAAAACCGAAAAGAAGGAAATAATGCCTTTATTTCAAAATTCCTTTAAGCCGGTTTTGGAAGCTTATATGGAACTTAAGGACGCCTTGGTACTTTCAGATGCTGTTAAGGTGCAGCAGGCATCTGAAAAAGCACTATCAAAGCTAAAAAGGGTAAATAAGTCTGCTTTAAAGGGAGGGGTTCTAGATCAAATAAGCAGAATGGAAAAATATTTTTTAGCGATATCTACGACTAATTCCCTCAAAGAACAGCGTTCAAAATTTGTGCAACTTTCTACCCAAATTGTAGCTATTGCTCCAACTATAACAGACCCTGATAAACCAGTGTATGTCTTACATTGTCCTATGGCCAATAATAATTTAGGGTCGGACTGGTTAAGTTGGGAAAAAGAGATACGAAATCCGTTCTATGGACAAGCCATGTTAAGCTGTGGTGAAGTTAAACGTGTATTGTAAATTCTGTTACTTTCTGAGGCAGAAGAAAATACTAGAAACTTAGTTAGAACGTAATCTTAGGAAAAATATAAGAGGACATGAACATTGTAACTTGGAATGTAAACGGAATTAGAGCCATCGTTAAGAAAGACTTTTTTGAGACTCTGAATGAGCTAAAAGCAGATATTGTTTGTCTTCAGGAAACCAAGGCCCAGGAAGAAGAAGTAGCAAAGGCGCTTGAACCTTTGAATACATATAAGATCTTAAGCAATTCGGCCGATAAAAAAGGATATTCCGGAACCACCATTCTCACCAAAAATACTCCGGTAGATACAACAAGCGATATGGGTATAGAGGAGCATGATTCAGAAGGAAGAATCCTCTGTGCAGAGTATCCTGAATTTTATCTGATCAATGTGTATGTCCCTAATTCGGGGTCACAATTAGATAGACTGGATTACCGCAAGGGATGGGATGCCGACTTCCTCAAATTCATCAAGAAAAAAGAAGAAACAAAGCCCGTAATTGTCTGTGGCGATCTTAATGTGGCTCATAAACCTATCGATCTTAAGAACGACAAATCTAATTACAACAAAACCGCCGGGTATACTCAGGTAGAGATAGACGGAATGGATGATTTTTTAAAGGCCGGACTGGTAGATATCTACCGGCAACTGCACCCGGATAAGGTGGCCTATTCGTATTGGAGTTACAGATTTAAAGCAAGGGAACGCAATACAGGCTGGCGGTTAGATTACTTTCTGCTGAGTAGTTCTTTGGCAGATAAGGTGAAAAAAGTGGAGATCCTTAATGAATATTACGGTTCTGACCATTGCCCTGTTATGCTGGAGATAACGTTTTAAATTAAATGTTTTCCACCTTTTCTGGACCTATAGAAATAGGTAAAAATTGCCTACATTAAGGGTCAAATCCGGTGGTTATGCAAAATCGTAGAACATTCCTAAAAGATCTTGGAGTAGCTTCCTTGGCTACTGCCTTGCCTCTGAGTCAATTAAATGCAAAATCCTTGTCGACCTCTCATAATATGGTCAATATTGGCCTTATAGGAGTTCGGGGAATGGGCTGGGCCAATCTGAATTCCTTTTTGAAGAACGCAGGTACTAAATGTGTAGCCCTTTGTGATGTAGATTCAAAGTTATTGGAGGAAAGGGCACAGGAATTAGAAACAAAGACAGGGAAACGCTCTAAAACCTATTCAGATCACAGAGAATTCTTAAAATTAAAGTCGTTGCAGGCGGTGATCATTGGTACTCCAGATCATTGGCATTGTATTCAGATGACCGATGCATGTGCTGCAGGGAAGGATGTCTATGTAGAAAAACCTATTGCCAATAGTATTGATGAAGCCAATTTAATGGTAAAGGCAGCAAGGAAATACAATAGGGTAGTGCAGGTGGGCCAATGGCAGCGAAGTGATCCGCACTGGATTGAAGCTTTGGCATATCTTAAGACCGGAGTTTTGGGCCGGATAAGACAGGTAAAAGCTTGGGCCGATGTTAATTATGGAAAAGGATTTGATGTAGTGCCAGATAGTATGCCACCGGCAGGAGTTGACTACGACCGATGGTTAGGACCTGCCCCGAACAGGCCTTTTAATCAAAACAGATTCCATGGCTCATTCAGATATTTCTGGGATTATGCGGGCGGACTCATGACTGATTGGGGAGTGCATATGCTGGATATGGTATTGGCCGGGATGGATGCTACTGCGCCTAAATCAGTAATGGCAATAGGGGGGAAGCTGGCCTTTCCAAATAATGCCGCTGAAACTCCGGATACATTAACAACGGTCTATGATTTTGGCAATTTTAGCCTGGTTTGGGAGCAATTCATTGCGATGGGTACTTCGCCCTATTTGGATGAATCTGGAGAACCGGGAGTGGCTTTTATTGGAGAAAAGGGGATCCTGGCCGTAAACAGAGCCAGTTGGAAAGTACTTCCCTTACAAGAGGATGGTAAATACCTCACTGAAGTTTTGCCCCCCAGAAGGACCTATATTACAGGTTTGGATGAACATACCAGAAATTTTTTCGAATGTATCCAAAGCCGTAAAGATCCTAATTGCACCATAGAAATGGGCAGAAATGCGGCCTTGGTAGCCCATTTGGGCAATATTGCATTCAGGACCGGGAAGAAATTGGAATGGGATGCGAACAAAAGCCAAATTTCGAATGATGCTGAGGCAAACTCTTACTTGTCACCAATCTACAGAGCGCCCTGGAAACTTTGGGCAGGATAAATTTCAAACGTACTAAAAACAAAACTATGTTCTCCAGGCAGAGAATTCTAAAAGTGATCATTTTGATTTTTATAGCGAGTTCCCTGGGAATTGGTTGTACTTCTTCCAGAGTGAGGACAGTATCTGGTGAAGAACCCCAAAATAATATGAGGTCCATGACCGCAATTAAAGGGGAAGTGAGCATATTGAACATGCTTCAACGAGTTCCCGGGATAACGGTAAGGGGCAATGTGGTTCGGGTCTTTGGACCTAATTCATTTTCAAATACCACAGAACCATTGTTCTTGATCAATGGTGTTGCATACAGCGGAGGCTTATCGGGTATTTTGGGTAGCATCAATCCAGATGATGTAAAATCGATTGAGGTTTATAAATCACCTGCTGAACTGGGATTATACGGGGCACGGGGCTCCAATGGAGTGATCAATATCATTTTACGGAATTGAGAGTTACCATATCATAGCCTTTTGCCGTCTAAAAAGTTTATAAATAATTTAGTTCTATGATAAATATCATAGTTAATCTATAGACTTATAAATACCTTGCCCCGAAAATCTGAATACCCTCCATCTTGCACTATTGAACGGATTGTTTAACCTAAAATATATAATTATGTCATTAACAAAATTTAAAAATCGGAAAAGACCTCTATCCAATCTGATGACTTCTGATTTCTTCGACATGGAAGATTTCTTTGACAATCATTTATGGAATCGAGGCTTGGTAAATGATGACTTCTGGAATGGAAGATCTGCAGAACCTGCATTAAACATTAAGGAGACCGATCATCATTATGAAATTGAGATTGCTGCCCCAGGCTTTGCCAAAAAAGATTTTGAAGTATCTATCGAAAATAGATATTTAACAATCAAAGCAGAAAGAGAGTATACTGACAAAGAGAAAGAAGAAGAGTATACCCGAAAAGAATTTTCTTATAATTCCTTTATGAGAACCTTATTGTTGCCAGAAAATGTTTTGGAAGATGAAATTAAAGCCAAGTACAATGACGGTATCTTAAGATTCAAACTGACCAAAAAGGAAGAAGTAAAAAAATTAAAACCCCGAAAAGTGGAAATTGCATGATAGTAGCCACTTTTTAAGTTAAGTAGCCCTCCTGTTTTACATGAATGCCTTATATTGAAAAGAGCCCAACAGGAGGGCTCTTTTATTTTTAAAATAATGCTAATTGACTATCGAGAAATATTTAAACATACGCGTAACTATTCCGGAATATCTTTTCTGCGCCTTCGTGGCAATACTTCTTCCGGGAAGGGGAATAGGATGGTAGAATTTTTCTCCGCAGCAATATTAGATAATGTTTGATATAGTCTGAGTTTAATAGCAGAGGGCGATTGGTCTATTTTCTTCCCTGCCTTAAGAAGCATATCGGCGGCCTGGTCCTCGGCCTGAGCTAAAATAATACGTGCCCTTCGGGAGCGTTCTGCCTCCGCCTGGTTGGCCATCATTCTTCTCATATTTTCAGGTAATTGTATGTCTTTTATCTTCACATCAATGATCTCTATACCCCAGCGCCTGGTTTCTCCTTCAACAATGGTCTTAATGTTTTTGCCCATTTCCTCCCTTTTAGAAAGGATGGTATCTAATTCTACTTTTCCACAAACATCTCTCAGGGCCGCTTGTGATAACTGAGTTATAGCGAAAGAGAATTCCTCCACCTCTAGTACAGCCTTTTCAGGATCTGTGATCTGAAAAAAGACCACCCCATCTATACTACAGGGTACGTTATCTTCCGTCATCACTTCCTGGGAGATTATCTTAATAGTGATCACCCTAATATCTACTTTTTGGATAGTCTCAACAAAAGGAATGATCCATCGAAAACCGGGTTGTAAGGTTTTGATATATTTTCCGAATCGGAACTTTAGAGCGCGTTTGTATTCAAAGACGATGCGTATACCTGCGGCTAAAAAAAGTCCAAATACCAATAAAAAAAACATAAGAGGATTCATGGAATATGATTTTTAAGTTAGAATTAGATTTTGTGCGTATTCTATTAGCAAGATTACACTTGCCAGACTTCCATTAAGATACGAAAAATAAACCCATTAATGACCTCACAAATTCCTTTTATGGAAGCTTAGCAAAGGTATTTTTACTACAGATTTCATTTGCTTTACAATATCCTTGTGCCAGATACTATTCATAAGTCCATGGCCTTCCCTTTCTAGCATAGCCAGTAGTGAGGGATCTTCTTCTTCAACAAAGGATTGTAAAGAACTATTGATGTTATCTGCGAACCTAAGTTCAAATTCTAGTTTGGGATAGGAAACTTTACTTCTAAGCATTTCCTGGAACCAAGCCATTTGATCTTCCCCGGCATATTCACTTTTAGGAGAAATATGAATGAGCTTTATGATGGCCTTAAATGGTTCTGCCATGGCCACTAGTTTTCGTATGGCTAAAATATCAGCCTCTTCAAATGCAGTCGCATATACGATCTTATCAATTTGTTTCGAATGCTCCTTTTGGGGGACCATAATTAATGGCACATAGGAGTTATGGATAAGGGTAGAAGCGGTACTGCCTATGAATAGGTCTTTTAGTATTGTACTTCCTTTGGTGCCAATAATAACAAGATCGGCATTGATCTTTTCTGCGTTTGCGAGAATTCCTATTGATGAGATGCCATGCTCGCTGACAATCAACGATATACCCAACGCGTCAGGATCCTTCCCCAGATGCTTTGTACAGAATTGTGTGAGTTTGTAATTAGCTTCCTTTAAGGCCGCTTCTTCCAGTCGGCTATACGAAATACTCACGGTACTCATAAAGGTGGGCTTCATATCAAATACATGCAGCATGAATAGTTTGGCATTGAACCGTTGGCGTAGCATTTCCGCAAATTTCAAAGCACCGATAGAATTATCCGAAAAGTCTGTGGCATACAATAGCGTTTTCATGGAATATCCCTTTAGAATTCACTTTATGAAGCTATTCAAATAATCTTGACCATAAAATGATACTTATCATGTTCCTGATATTTTCCTTTTTCAAAAGTCATTTTATTCATATAAAATGAGCGGCCCTTTTTAAATAGCACTTTCCTTGACTCTATGTAACCTAGGTTACGTGCTAAGAAATGAAGTCTTCATACATTTAATATTATAAAAAGAATTGCTAAAAAATATTGATAAACGAAAAAATTGAACAGATCCAAACAGGATGTCTCCGATGGCTTAAATACTATTTCCAAAACAACATAGGCAAAATAGGAGTATAGATGTCTTACTGCTTTGCTGTAGTATTATTGATATTGTTTTTTTAGTTGGGTTGATGCAGGGAGCAATTTCTAAGAAGGTCATTGCTCCCTTTTTTAAAACAATAAATTTTAAAATTATAAGATAATGTCATTATTTAATACACTATTTAGATCTAGGTCTGCCACAAGTGCTAATGTAGAAGTACTTGAGGTAGAAGACTTTAAAAAGGCAGTACATATGAATAAGGTGCAATTGGTAGATGTACGAACTTACAGAGAATTTAAGGGTGGACATATCGCCAGAGCCCTTAGCATAGATTACTTCAAGGGCGATGCATTTTACAAGGAATTTGAGAATATGGATAAGACCAAACCTTTATATCTGTATTGCCGTACCGGCAATAGAAGCAATAAAGCAGCTCATCAGCTAGCGACCAGAGGATTTGAAAAGGTATATGATCTAAAAGGAGGTATCTTACGTTGGAAGTAATATGAATACAATAGGACTCATCGGAGGCACTTCCTGGCACTCCACCATCGTGTATTACCGGCTCATCAATGAAATGGTAGGCCATGCTATTGGTACCCAGGGAAATCCCGAATTACTCATTTACAGCATCAACATTGAATTAATGCGCGAACAGAATGCGCAAAAGATCAATGCCAAGTATCTGGAAGTGGCTCAAAAATTGGAAATAGCTGGGGCGAAGGCCCTGGTCATCTGTGCCAATACTCCTCATATGACCTATGCCCATGTTCAGCCCAAAATTGGTATCCCCATTTTACATATTGCAGAGGCAACAGCTAGGGAAGCCAAACGTCTTGGTGTTAAGAAAGTAGGACTATTGGGAAACAAACCTACTATGACCCTTGGCTTTATCCCGGAATTTTTAAAGGACAATTACAATATTGCAACCATCATCCCGGAAGGCGAGGGATTAACACAATCTCATTACTACGTTTCAAAAGAATTGACCCAGGGCCAGTTCACAGAAGAGGCCAGGAAGTTCTATCTCGATCAAATTTCACTTTTAAAGGCACGTGGTGCAGAGGCCATTGTTTTGGGTTGTACCGAACTGCCAATGCTCTTGTCATCAGATAATGCCAATATTCCTATGTTAGCAACTACCGACCTGCATGCGAGGATGGCTGCTGATTTTATTTTAGGGCGCTCCTAACGGTATTTCAACTTTTCTTTTTAGGTTTTACAAAACCATAGGCGTTCTGGTGAAGAAAGTCCTTAGGAAAATTCTCATCTCCCGGAAAACCCAGTGGTACTTTACCACTGTCCTCTGGGATATAATTGGTCTTAAAGATATAATCCCAAATACTCAAACTTATTCCAAAATTTACGCCATAAGAGCCTTCAGGCAGCACAGAAGCATGATGGTATAAATGCATGACAGGATTGTTAAAAACATATTTTAAGGGTCCCCAAGTAATTTTCACATTTGAATGGTTAAGGTGCCCTATAGCAATGGCAATAAAATGGACGATATATGCCTGCGAAGGTTCAAAGCCACCTAAGATCATCACCCCAAAGACTTTAAGAGGTTTGTATAGGATATTCTCCATCCAGTGGTATCGCAAATGTGCTGCAAATCCCATTTCTTTAACAGAATGATGCACCTTGTGGAAATTCCAAAGAAAGCTATACTTGTGTAAAAGGGTATGGGTGAACCATTGTACAAAATCTAATACAATGAAAAAGATCAGTAATTGTGCCCACATGGGTAAGGCGGAAATATCAATGATCGAAAGACTTTTTGCGGTGATACCCATATCTTTAAATAGGACTTCGAGCATTTTATAGAATCCACTGATCGCGATGGCGAACATGAAAAAATTGAAGAACATATAAAAGGCATCTAACCAAAAATCCTTTCGAAATATCGATTGTTCTTTTCTCCAAGGAAATACGATCTCCAGAAGCCATGCCAAGAGAGATATGGCTATCAATCCCCAAAAATAATTAGTATACCAGGGTACGTCAAAAATGATCGATTTCCACGTCCATGACACACTGCCATTAAAGGCACTTACAAATGCATTCCAATAATTTTCCATAGTTTAATTTTTATAATCAATAATAGGATCGGTTTCAAAAGGGAGGTCCTCATTATAACTCCATTCCACCCAGGAACCATCGTAGTTAAAAACATTTTTATAATCTAATAATTGAGTCAGTACAAAAGTAGTATGTGAAGACCTTATTCCCGTATGGCAATAAACGATAATGGTATCTTCCCTGGAAGCACCAATTCTCCCATATATTTTTTCCAGTTCGGCTAAAGATTTAAAGGTGTAGGTGTTACCGTAATCTACTGCTTCGGCCCAATCAATATTGATACTCTTTGGTATCCTTCCCGTTTTTTTTGCACCCGGCTTCAGATAGCGTCCTTCGTATTCTTCTTTGCTTCTGGCGTCAATCAGAATTGCCTTGGAAGCGTCAGACTTTATCAACTTTAGTAAGTTCTCTTTAGTTATTAGCAATGGTTTATCTATTTGATCTGTAAATCGAAAAACGGCCGGACTTATTTCGGATTTGCTTGTACTTAGGGTACCACCCATTTTTTCCCAATGACCTATACCACCGTCTAGCAGGTAAACCTGCTCAAAATTATACAGATGCAACAGCCACCATAACCGGGAAGCATCAGACGAGCCCTTATCATCATAAACAACCAAAATAGCCTTCTCCGTGATTCCTTCTTTTCCCAAACGCTCTGCCACTAAGGATTTGTTGATGCGCATACCTATGTATGGCAATTTCGTATCTTGAAAATCGTTCCGATAAAAGTTAATCGCACCGGGAATATGCCCTTTGTCATAAGATTCCCGATTCCGAAAATCGATGATCGCAATTGTAGGGTCATTCGATGTCAAAAGGGGACTGTCATACGATACTAAATGACCGCTTAAAAGCACCTCTTCCTGAGACGGTAACTTTCTATTATCCTTACAAGAGATTAGCACAATTGCAAGCAGTATCAATAAAAGGCTATTCCTTAAGATCATACCAGCTGATATTTCTTAATATTTCTCTCCTACCTTTTTTTTGTGGAGGATAATTCGTGACCAGGTAGTTCACTATGATATCTTCATTCTTCCCTAGATCCCAAAGGTTTTGTGTTTCCTGCATCCATAGGATAGTAGCTTTCCATCGCTCTTCATTCATGCGGTTCTGAATGACCAACTGAGCGGAATGGCAATTGGTGCAGTTGTTCACAACGGTCATTAATCCTTCGGCATCCTTAAATCCTGTACGCACATGAATACCATTCTCTATTTTATCAAAGTCGTCTTCGGAAGGAGCTATAACATATTCTTCTACAGCTGCCGGCTCCTTGAAGAAGGAGAGGGTAGGATCTGAAATAAGGTAGACAATGGCCAGGGCTGTAATACCAAAAAGCAGCATCAGCGTAGCTAAAAGCCGATAAATGCTTTTGATCTGGGATTTGAATTTATCGTGTTCTTCCATCCTTAGGTAACCTTGATCGCAATTCGGTGGCAGGCATTATTTAAATACCCTTTCGGATTCCAACCCGGCAGTAACATAGGCTGACTTGTTCCATTAGCGTCGGTTGCTCTGGCCCATACTTCGTAATACCCTTTCTTGGGAAAGGCAATTGAGGCACTGAAATTCTGCCAGGCCAGCCTGTTCTTGGGTTTATCTATGGGACAGTTTTGCCATGTAGCGCCAAAATCGATCGAATACTCCATTTTATTAACTTCCAGTTCTCCTGCCCAGGCATGCCCCCTGATATTTAATTTCTGTCCATCCTTTATCATTGCACCACTACGGGGATAGGTTATCAGCGATTTTACAGGCATGGACTCAATAATACACATATCTTCATCCTTCACCTTTTCACCAGGAGCAACAGGATTACAAGGTACCCTATAAGCATCTCCTGTCATCTTAGTCCCATCATGAACACGGTCTCGTACGCTAATGCGTTGCAGCCATTTACCAGAGACCGAAGCCGGCCATCCCCCTGCTACCAGTCGCAACGGGTATCCATGGGCCAAGGGAATATCTTGTCCATTCATTTTATAGGCGATAAGGGTTTCATCCTGTAGTGCTTTCGCCATGGGTGCACCCCTCGAAATTGGTTCTTTTTCAGGGTCTCTGCTGAGATGAACATCAGCAGCATGGTAACCAATATAGACGGCTTTGTTTGTGAAGCCGGCATCCTCCAATACATCACGCAAGCGCACTCCCGTCCATGTTGCGCAGGAAACTGCTCCAATTGTCCATTGGTTTCCTTTTGCAGGCGGATCGAATTCACTTCGCCCATTTCCCCCGCACTCTAGTGTGAGTTGATAAGTGTAAGATTTGAATTTAGATTTTAACTCCGCCAGCGTATAGGTCTTTTTAGCGTTTACCGCTTCCCCGTCAATGGTCAACGTCCAGGTAGCTACATCAATATCTTCAGGAATTAGCCCATTATTTCTAATGAACATATATTTATTGGGAGTAATATCATCATCTAAAAGATGAGCTTTTGCCTCAATGTTCCAGGGCTTGTCATTAAGCACAACCATGTCCTTATCTTTCTTGAATAAGGAAAATGGATCCGGGTCCTGAATTGCTAAAGGCCGGTAACCTTCCGGGATCATAGAACCAAATACTATATCGGTCCCAATAAGGGCGGTCAAAGAACTCAATGCGGTTCTTGAAAGGAAAAGGCGTCGCTTCATAAAGAGAACAATTATGTCATTTTTCTATTTTTTAAAGTTATGAATAATAGGTTCTTCAAAAGGTAACTCTTGTTACAAATCAGCGTTTTTGTATATCAGTGTTCGTTTAAGACTAATGAAAGAAGGCTTTGGATACATTCATGTATCTTTAATATAAATTAACCTTTCTATGATAGTACATCATTTTGAAGATCAAAATTCGCTATTGAATCAGTTCATGGCTGAGATCAGGGACGAGGTCATTCAAAAGGACCGTATGCGTTTCCGCCGGAATATTCAAAGAATAGGGGAGATCCTGAGTTATGAGCTGAGCAAATCACTAGAATATAAATCTAAAAGAATAAAAACTCCATATGGCACCAAAGACATTGACATCCCTACAGACCAGTTTGTACTTTGCTCCGTATTACGGGCTGGTTTACCATTGCATCAAGGGCTTCTTAATTATTTTGACCATGCCGAAAATGCTTTTATTTCTGCATATAGACACCATCCGGACGGAGGAGATGCTTTTGAAGTGATCGTTAAATATTTCGCTGCCCCGGATCTAAACAATAAGATCCTGATCCTTACAGACCCTATGCTGGCCACTGGCAAGACCCTGGAGAATGTGCTCAAAGCCCTAAAAGAACACGGCAAACCCAAACAGATACATATCATATCAGTGATCGGCTCCAAAGCTGGCGTACACCATGTCTCCTCGGTTTTTCCGGAAATTACACATCTGTGGATCGCGGCCATTGATGATGAACTCACCAGTAAAGGCTATATCATTCCCGGTTTAGGAGATGCCGGCGACCTTGCTTATGGGACAAAATTGTAATCATTATAAATATTTCTACCTACAAAGGACTTTTTTATTGGTGGTATCTGCGGTTATGAGAGTATAATAACTTTTGATAACTTTGAAGTAGAATTATTTACTGAATGGGCTACATTTATGCCCTGAAATTTTAAGGAAGATAGAAGTATGTCAGAAAAAATAGAACGATTAAAAACGCTTATTTTAGGATCGGGCCCAGCAGGGTATACCGCAGCAATTTATGCAGCAAGAGCCGATCTTAAACCGGTCATGTATACAGGGATGGAACCAGGTGGACAATTGACCACCACAACCGAAGTAGACAACTTCCCAGGGTATCCTGAAGGTATTGATGGGCCTACAATGATGATACAATTACAGCAACAAGCCGAGCGCTTCGGAACAGAGGTGCGTATTGGGATGGCTACTGCGGTAGAATTTAGTGCTCAAAAAGGAGGTATACATAAAGTAACCATTGATGATTCTAAGGTAGTTGAGGCCGAAACTGTGATCATTTCTACCGGTGCCACAGCTAAATATTTAAATATCCCAAGTGAGCAACGCTTACGAGGTGGTGGGGTTTCTGCCTGTGCAGTTTGTGATGGCTTTTTCTACAAAGGACAAGAGGTAGCTATTGTTGGTGGGGGAGATACTGCCGCTGAAGAAGCTTCATACCTTGCCAATATTTGTAAAAAGGTTACCATGCTTATCCGTCGCGATGAAATGAGGGCTTCCAAGGCAATGCAACACAGGGTACATAGTTTGCCCAATATTGATATTCGTTACCATACAGAAGTAGATGAGATCTTAGGCGAACAGGTAGTTGAAGGTTTAAGGATGGTGAACAATCAAACTGGCGAAAAAGAAGAAATTCCAATTACCGGATTTTTCGTTGCCATTGGTCATAAGCCCAATACGGAAATATTTAAGGGTCAGTTAGAGATGGATGAGACCGGTTATCTGATCACTAAAGGAAAATCTACAAAAACCTCAAAACCGGGCGTTTTTGCCAGTGGTGATGTACAGGATAAAGAATACAGACAAGCAGTAACGGCTGCAGGTACAGGGTGTATGGCTGCTTTGGATGCGGAACGGTATTTAGCATCGATAGAAACGCCAGCAGAAGTAAATTAGCAATACGATCACTACCTATAAAAAAACCCCGATCTGATCGGGGTTTTATATTTTATATATGGGATCCTTAATCTATTCGAACATAATTTTCAGAGAATGTAGGATTACCCTCTAGATCTAGGGTTATCTGACTGTAGGTGTCATCTTTTAGGTCGAGCTCGAAAGTAAACACCCGCATGGTATCCAAGGCCTGCATCATTTCCAAATCTCCATATTCAATAGTCTCAATTAGTTCTGTATCTGTAATTTTATAGGAACCATATCCAAATCTTCCTATAGCATCTCCCGGCACCCAACGAGACCACATGATCTTACCATTGTAATATATTTTTACCTGCCTGTAACCAGGTGCTTTATCTACTGTATCAATTTTATCACCATTCCAATTAGAAAAACTATGTAATTCCCAGACTCCTTGCATAGAGTGCATGGTATTTGGTTTGGATGATAATACGGTTGCGGCTAAAACCAAAATAATAACAAGGCCAGCGATCTTAATTGTATTTTTCATATTTTAATTATTTAGTGCTTCTAGAATCACAATTAAGATACAATATTTTTGTTAAATTTTTTATGTAATTATAAATAATTGAAATTTACAATAGGAATTGACAACAGGAAGTTGTCATTCAAAAGAATTTAGTGCCTCAGACAGGGAGAAAATATCTTCTTGGGTATGGGCGGCCGTTAATACAATTCTGTTAGTGGCATAAGTATCTTCAGTAGGATACCTGAAATCAGTAATAATGATATTGCTCTCCCTTAAGTGATCCGTAAGATGCTGGTCAGAAAAACCAAAAACAGGATAATCAGGCATATAATTTAAACGCTTTGAAGCTCTAAGTTTGGATAAAAAACTTTTGATATTATCCTGTAACAACCTCCTTTTTTTGGAATAAACCTCCTTAGCTTCCATAAAATGAGCCAGATAAAACGGGGCTGCCGGACTTGCCCCACCAAAAAAATTGGATGACTTCATTTGTTCTATTCGTTCCTTTTTGCCAAATACAGCCCCAGCTTGTAGACCCAGTGCTTTACCCAGCGAGGCACAGAGTACAAGTTCCTTACATGGCATTGACAATAAGGATCTGAAAACTCCCGATCCTTCTTCCCCTACGATCCCAATTCCGTGAGAGTCATCAACTACAAGAATACAATCTGTTAGAGGTAAGGTCCTGAGAATTTGAAAATCCGGATAGTTGCAGCCAGAGAAATCTATAGAATCCAGGAATATGACAGGGATCTCATTTTTCATTTGTTCAAAATGCTCTCGCAACGCAATATTTAATGTGGTGTAGGTAGTGTACGGTTTAGCATTTGTTCGAAAGAGCGCGGAATGGCTGTTTGGGGCATAGAATAACTTGTACTCTTTGGTATTAAAGTGGTTGGCTACCAATTGTCCTGCTAAATACCCGGAAGACATGGTAAGGCAGGCTTCACTTCCCACCCATTGGGCCATATATGATTCCGCTTCGTCATAAATAGAGAACTGTACATTAGACCTTCTTGAAGTACCAAAATTTGAACCGTATTGTCTAACTGATCGCAGAACCAAATCCTGAAATTCGGCATCTGTGTGCACTCCTAAATATGATGTTCCACCAAAATAGAGGAAAGAGTTGCCACTGATGTTCACTATTCTCCCCGGATATGTGGATACCTGTACTTTCATGATAAAAGAGTTATACCGCTGCCACCCAGCGTAGGGAATTTAATGCGGGCGTCGTTCAATATTTCTATACCCGTTGCAATATCGTTTGTGATCAATAATGCCCCGTCCATATCCACATAATCTAGTTGAGGTAATAACTGTCCGATTGCCGAAATCCCAACAGTAGATTCGGTCATACAGCCAACCATAATCTTAAGTCCCAGTTCTTTGCCACGCTTTATCATGCGAAGTGCCGGTGTGAGTCCTCCACATTTAGTAAGTTTAATATTGATCCCATTAAAATGTAAGGCACAGTGATCAACATCTGCTTCCACAAGACAACTCTCATCTGCTATGACAGGCAGAACAGAATGATGTAAAACCTTCTCCATACCAGCCCAATCATCTGCTTTCAAAGGTTGTTCTATGAATTCAACACCTAATTCTTTAAGGGTTGGAGCAATCGCTATTGTTTGTTCAGCAGACCAGGCTCCGTTGGCATCTATTCTAAAGACAGCGGTAGTATGCTTCCGTAATTCCCTAACAATATCTACATCTTCTCTAGTTCCAAGTTTGATCTTGTAGATAGGCCACGGTGTTTCCTTCATTTTTTCAACCATTTTTTCAATGGTATCTATTCCAATGGTGTAATTCGTTAAGGGGTAACTATCAATGGTGGTTCCCCATAGTTTATATAGAGGTTTATTCTTGAGTTTTCCATGGAGATCGTGGGCCGCAAGATCTAAGGCACACAGTGCAAAAGAACTCAGATCTTTTTTAGTCAACCAGGAATGGAAGGCCTCTGGTTCGGAAAAAGGGTAATTCTCAATCTCGGATCTAATGGCTTCAATTTCTGCTTGAAGGCTTTCTAAGGTATGTCCATAATATGGATTGGAGGTGGCTTCTCCGTAGCCCGTTTTATTTTGATAACCAAGATGAACAATAAGTGTGTCCTGGGTTAGGTGTGACTCCCTCGAAATTGTAAAGGTGTGTTTAAGTTGGAGTGTATAAGAGCTAAGCTTGAGCTGCATTGATAAATTTTATCCCTAAGATAAACAAAGCGTTTCAACGCAAATAAAAACCCTGAAGGAATATTCAGGGTTTTTAAACATATTTGGTTGTTGGTAGTTCTAGTCCTTATGGACGCTACCGGAATAGGATTTCTTTTTCTGTACATCCGGGTTACCAGAATACGATATATCTGCCCCACTGCTGGCATCGGCTATCAAGGTCTCGGAGACATTAACAGAAATGTCAGCTCCACTGCTGGCGTCTGCAAGGCAAGTGCGCACAGTAAAATCCTTCGCTTTAATATCTGAACCACTACTTGCGTCTGCATAAAAGAGTACAGCTTCTCCTTCTATTCTTATGTCGGCTCCACTACTGGTGTCCGCATTTACTTCATCGGCTACTAAGGCTACTTTGATCCCGGCTCCACTGCTAGCATCTAGTGAGATCTTGTTGGCCCTGATCACATTTTGCGAAAAAAGATCGGCGCCACTGGAAGCGTATAGTCCGGTCACAGAAGGTAAGGATACATGAATCCTCTTGGTAGCCCTTCCAATGTTCTCTATGGCATGGATCCTCAGTTTCCCATTCTTTATATCGGTACCAATCAGATCAATGATGTTTTCATCCGCTTCAACGTCAATGGTAAAGTCATCTCCCTGGGTAACATAGACATCCAATCCTTCAGAGGCTGATATTTCGGTGAATTCTTCGTAAACCTCTCTGTTTTCTTTGGCTACTTCTCCATTACCCCTCTTCCCCTCGCCAAAGTTCATATCAAAGGCACAAGAAGATAAGAAAAGTGCCATTAGTACGGCAATTGCAATTCTAGCTAGTGTTGTCATGATGTTGTTTTTTATTCGGAATAGCTAAATATTCCTTTTGATTGTTAGTAATTATTGTTAGGTCAAATGTATTTTCTAATTAGCACTCCAGGTAGTTTCAATTACCCAGTTGTTGATAAAGATGGATGAATTGTCATCTTATCGTCCTCCGTCATCTGCCTTGATCTCAACCCCGTTCTCATCGATCTTTAGTTTGAAGGAATCACCACCATCTTTTATGTTGATATCGACTCCTTCTTCATCAATAATGATGCGGCCTTCATCATCATTATTCCATCGCACACCTTTTGTATTTTCAGAACAGTCCAGGCATTCTAATTCGCCATTACGTTTCATCAACCAAAGATGATCTACAATATTTCCCCGGTACATTTCTCTGTCATAACGAGTAACACGGCCCATATAGCGGCGCATTCCGGCATCTAGCATTAGATGTGTTCCTTCAGGAACTGATAGGGTTACCCTCACTTCCTGATCTCTTACCTTATTTTTAATGGCAGTGTACAAATAATTGCTAATGGAAAGGGTATTTCCCTCAAGAGTATAGGAATATTGAATGTTGCCCGCACGCTCTCTGGCATCCGATGTGGAGCTGCCATTAGCATCCTTCCTGATCCTGATATAGGAAAGCGAATCAGTCGACTTATTAATATCGAAACGAATATCGTCAGTAAACAGAACACGATCCCCATTTTCATCATAGCTAATGGTCATATTATTGATCCCTATGTCTTCCTGATTTTCGAAGAGATCACTGCTTACTGCTCTGATCAGTAATGTATCTTGCGCTGACGGAAAATATAAGGTTTCCTTAACTGTAGTACTGCCAGAATATGCATGTGCCGAGGCCTCTTTTATACCCAAGACAATAAGCCCAATAATAGATAGTAGCCATAGACCCAATAAGGAGAACTTAATGATGTTTCCTATAGACTTCAGGTTATTTACTAAAATTTTCAAGCCCAGATAAAGCAGGAAAAAGAATGGGATCCCTACCGCAAAAAACGTTAACAGTGAGATCAACCAAACCGGTGCTCCTGTAGCATTTACCATTTCGTAGAAATCAATACCGGGAATATGAATAACATCTAAGACCCCTACTGTAAACATGCCTATAAACAATCCAATAAGGGTGGCGGCTCCAGTAATGATCAGGATGATACCAATGAGTTTAGCGAAGACCTTAAAGCAGAACATAATAAAGTTACCCAAGGCATCAAAAAATGTACGACCACTACTTTTTACCTTGTTCCCCATTTTGTCATAATCCACACCTTTTACCTTGTCAGCAACATCTTCATATCCCTCCTTAATTTTTTTTTCGATGTTACTGATATTGACAGGTTTTCCTTTCATATCGAGTTTTTGCGAGGTTGTGACCGCTTCCGGAACCAAGATCCACAGCAGGATATAGGCTATAAAACCAAAACCGGTAGATAAGGCAAGGAAAATAAAAATGAGCCGAATCCAAAGGGCATCAAAACCGAGATAGTGTTCTAATCCGGCACATACGCCTCCTAAGTATTTGCTATCAATGTCTCGATACAATTTCTTGGTGCTAGAAGTTGTCGTAGAATCAGACCTTGGAGCATCTTCAAAAATATCTTCGTCTACCCTGTAATCTTCGGGCTGCCCCATGACCTTGATCACGGCATCTACCTCTTTCATGGTAATGACCTGGCGGTCGTTCTCCATTCTTTCCTGGAAGAGTTCGGCGATCCGAGCTTCAATATCGGCAATGATCTCATCACTACCAGTTGTTCCGGAGAAGGACCTTTTAATGGCCTCCAAATACCGTTGTAGTTTTTTAAATGCCTCTTCATCGATATGAAAAAGGACATTGGCGAGATTTATATTGACTGTTTTGTTCATTTTTTCGTTTTTTTAGCGTTGGTAACCAAATTCACGGCATTTCTTAATTCGTCCCAGGTTGTATCTAATTCTTTAAGGAACATTTTACCGGTTTCTGTAAGCCCATAATATTTTCTGGGCGGCCCGGAGGTAGATTCCTCCCAGCGGTAATTCAGCAATCCCGCATTTTTAAGTCTGGTGAGCAGGGGGTAGATTGTACCTTCCACTACCAGCATTTTTGCGTCTTTTAGGGTCTCCAGAATCTCAGATGTATACTTATCTTCCTCCTGAAGGATAGATAGGATACAGTATTCTAGCACGCCCTTACGCATCTGTGCTTTTGTGTTTTCTATATTCATAATTTTAGCTTCTGTTATATGCTATTCGGTGATGAGCCGAACTTCTATCAGCACTGGGTTAACTGTTCGTTTTTTGATATTTCATTAGATGTTCTTTAATGTTGATTGATGAATAAACTCACTTAATTATTGTTTGATGATTCTTTTTTAATATTTCTATTTGCTCAATGTAGGTTGGTGATCGTAACTCAACTCTCGTTTTATTTTCCACTGCCCGTCAGTTAGGATCCAGAGGTGCGTAAATTTTGCAATGTCACCTTTTTGGTACTGTTGTTTTTCATTTAAGAATTCAAACCGATGAATACCTTCTTGAATAGCACCATAGAGTTGTCCGTCTTTTTGCAAGGGGTAAACCCGGAGACTATTTTCTATCAGGATTCGTTTTGAAGGCTGAGGGCTTTTTGGGTCCCAGTTTAAACAAGCTGCCTTAATGGGGTTCAAAAACGTCTCCCGGCCAATAGTGACGCCTCCTTTATCATGGTAGAATTCAAAATCTTCTGTAAAGAGTAATGCCATGGTCTCAGCATCACACTTATTAAAGGCGGCGTTGAAAAGGACACTATCTTTTTCTTTAAGGAGCAGATGCAATTCGTTATCAGTTGAAAGTTGCCCCTGAGCAGAATAAAATACTGTTGATAGGAGACAAACTAATAATATATGTAAGACTGTTTTCATTATCTGATAAACTTTATGGTGATAGGGTATTTAAATACCTGTCCTTCATTGGTACGTAAAGTTGCCAAAATGGTATACACCACATTAACAATAAATAGTGCAGCAGGGATAATTCCGGCAAAACCTAAAGGCCAAATGCGACGGAAGGGAAAATCGTCCCAATCAAAATTCATTTGAAATCCGTTATGGTTGTTCCAGTTTCCCCAATTCATAAATCCATGATCGAACAGATCAGGAAAAAAGCCAAAAAAGAATGGAATTGATATCACTCCAAATATAATAGTGTACAAAAACATACTGATCTGAAAATTCAATGCTTGCTTTCCATTATAGTCAACATATGCTGAGTCATTGCGGTTGGCAAGCCATAATACTAGTGGTAACAGGATGTTACCAAACGGTACAAAGAACCTGCTAAAGGTGGATGCGTGAATAGCAGCCGACAAGTTTTTTTCGTGTTTTGATAAGGTTTCTGTCATGGCATATTAGTTTCTTATACAAATATATGTCTAAAAGAAGGTATTATGCAAAACATAGTACTAAATATTAACATAACATTAACATTATAGGTTTCAAGAATTTTGGGTACTTTTAAGCCCAAATAACTCGGTTCATGGGCACTAACGTCAATAAAATCAATGCTTTTTTGTTTTTTAAATTACCGGCTGCCTGGTGGACCGGGGTACGCTTGCGAACCATTGATAATGAAAAGGCGGTTGTAACTGTGACCCATCGGTGGATCAATCAGAACCCATTCAGATCCATGTTTTGGGCGGTACAGGGAATGGCCGCCGAGTTAAGTACAGGTGCCATGGTGATGCGTCATATTAGGCAAGTAGGTAAACCTATTTCCATGTTGGTAGCTAATAATAAGGCCACCTTTACTAAAAAGGCAACAGGTAGAATAACATTTACATGTACGGACGGTCATAAAATTAATGAGGCCTTGAACAAAACGATAGAAACAGGGGAGGGGCAAACCTTTTGGATGAAATCTAAAGGAGTAAACAAAGAAGGAAGTACCGTATCTGAATTCAGTTTTGAATGGACCGTAAAATTAAAATCGAATTCATAACATTTCAACAAGCATTTAACATAGGATGATGGATCCAACTATTATTTTCGAGGAAGAACAACGCTTTACACAGTGGTGGTTGTGGCTTTTGATGGGAGGTATGCTATTAATTCCTATCTATGGAATTGTACAGCAGATTGTGTTTAAACAACCTTTTGGTGACCAACCGATGTCCGATCTGGGATTGATCATCTTTTTTGTTGCGATGCTTGCTTTCTGTGGCTTTTTTTGGTTAATAAAACTTCGAACCACGATCACTAAAGACGAAATAAAGATATATTATCCGCCTCTTGCTAAAAAACGGATTCTTTGGAGCGATGTGGAACAGGCACAAATAGTGAAATACAGCCCACTTATTGGTTATGGTCTTAGGATCTGGACCCCACATGGCACAGTCTATAATGTAAAAGGAAACAGAGGGCTTTCCCTGATCCTGAAAAACGGAAAGAAATATATGATCGGTACACAGCGTCACAGGGAGGTAGAAGACATCTTTCAAACCCTGCTCAAATAATTTGTAACAAAAGATCCCAGATCGTCACTAACAATTAAAACCTAAACACAAGAAGATGAACGCACACGAAATAGACTACCAGATTTTTGGAGAAGAAATGCAATATGTTGAGATAGAACTAGATCCTCAGGAGGCTGTAGTGGCCGAAGCAGGCAGTTTTATGATGATGGAGAGTGATATTAAGATGGATACCATTTTTGGAGATGGCTCTAATCAAAACAAAGGGGTATTGGGTAGCCTGCTTTCTGCCGGGAAAAGAATACTAACCGGAGAAGGTCTATTTATGACCTCCTTCCTGAATGCAGGTCAGGGCAAAAGACATTTATCCTTTGCTTCGCCTTATCCCGGAAAGATCCTAGCCATAGATCTCTCTGAGAAACAAGGAAAATTCATTTGTCAAAAGGATGCCTTTTTATGTGCTGCCCAAGGAGTTTCTGTTGGGATAGAATTTTCAAAAAGACTTGGACGAGGCTTTTTCGGCGGAGAAGGGTTTATCATGCAAAAATTAGAAGGAGATGGTATGGCATTTGTCCATGCAGGCGGTACGCTTGCTAAAAAGGAATTAGGCCCTGGTGAAGTACTAAAAGTAGATACCGGGTGTATCGTAGGGTTTACCAAAGATGTTGATTATGATATTGAATTCATTGGTGGAATCAAGAATACCCTGTTTGGGGGAGAAGGTTTATTTTTTGCCACCTTACGAGGTCCTGGCACCGTCTATGTCCAATCTCTTCCTTTTAGCAGACTGGCTAGCAGGGTTTGGGCAGCTGCTCCTAAAGGCGGTGGAAAGGACAAAGGGGAAGGTAGCATCCTTGGAGGACTAGGAGATCTTATCGATGGCGATAATCGTTTTTAGAATACACTCCTTTTTATTTTAAAGCCAAAAGCAATTTGAAGAACGGAAGTATTAGAAATATCAAGAAAGAAGTATTGTCCGATCAATGGTATACGCTCAACCGGTATACCTATGAATATCAGAAAGAGGACGGTAGTTGGGAAACACAGCAGCGAGAAGCCTACGACAGGGGGAATGGGGCGGCCATTTTATTGTACAATCCTGCAAAAAAAACGGTGATCCTTACCAGGCAATTCCGGATGCCTACCTATGTGAATGGTAATACAACTGGAATGATGATAGAGGTCTGTGCCGGCATGTTAGATGATCAGGATCCGGTTAGGTGTATCAAAAAGGAAGTGGAAGAGGAAACGGGTTTTCGGATAGAGCATGTGCAGAAAGTCATTGAGACCTATATGTCGCCGGGTGCTGTTACAGAGATCTTGCACTTATTTATAGCAGCCTATGATGATTCTATGAAAATAGGCAAAGGGGGAGGTGTGGATGATGAAACGGAAAATATTGAGGTACTAGAGTTGCCAATGACCGATGCTTTAAAGATGATACAACAAGGTATAATAAAAGATGCCAAAACCATTATACTATTGCAATATGCTCAAATTCATAAGCTTCTGTGAATAAATTCTTTAATATGAATCCCTGATGGTTTCTAGCACATGCTCAATTTGTGTTTTGATAGATGAGGTAGACTCCATAAAATGGTTGTTCATAAAACTAAAGATTAGCGTCTTACCTTTTTTGGTGATTAAATAACCGCTGAGACAATAGGTATTACCTAAGGTGCCAGACTTGGCAAACACATAGGGTTCAGGATCCCCGGCATACCATTCTTCCAGGGTTCCGGAAATGCCACCTGCCGGAAAAAATGTGAACAAGCGATCACGAGGAATTTCCTTATAAAGAGCTCTTAGCACATAGATCATAGACCCCGGTGTAAACAGATTGTATCTGGAAAGACCGGAACCATCTACCCATCTGGGTTTATGCGGTAGATCTGCCAGATATGTATCCAATATATAGTCTCTGGTCATTGCGCTCGACAGAGTATCTGTAAGAACAGAGGAAGCTATCACAAGTAATTGCTCCGAAATAAAATTATCACTCTCCTGCATCATATATCTGTACAGGCTATCTGTAGAGATGCTGTAAAGAACGTGTTCGGCAGTGTCTGGAAAGGTGTCTCCCAGGGAAATGGTCTTTCCAACTGCGTCTTCCAGCAAAGCTTTTGTTATGGCTACACTATTTTTAAAAGGTATCTGTAAGGTATCTTTTCTTTGTGGATCAAAATAAAAAGTATTGCGATCCTCTACTCTTTTAATGGAATTCGCTACAGGCAGCACACTGTCTTTAAAATAATCGGGAATTACGGATAAGGCTTCGTTTTTAAAAATGGTAATGACATTCCCGTATAGCGGCAGTGCCGACCTTTCCGGGGAGAAAGCACTATCATAGTCTTCCCATGCCCAACCAGGGCCAAATCGATCTTCTTCATATACACCATTGACATACACCAGGTTTTTGAACTTTTCTATAAAATGGACGCTGCTGCTATCCTGAAAATAAGGATGCAAGGCGGAAGGATCCCCTGTCCCTGTAAAGTACAAGGTATCTCGTTGAGCAACATACTTTAAAGTTGGCACAGAATCAGGAAGTATTTTTAAAGAAGTGTAGAGGGTAAAGATCTTAGTATTGCTCGCCGGAGTAAAGTATTTATCACTATTAATGCTCATCAGCGTATCACCACTTATAGGATCATATATCAAGAGTCCGGTAAAATGATCATCAAATTTTCCCAAATTAAGAACATTGGTCACTTTTTTCTTAAACCGCCTTTCTTTTTGAGACGCACAACTTGCTAAATATATGAATGTCAGTGAGATAACACCCATTTTGATGATCGTATTCAATCCTTTTAATTTGTATGTAATAGTGTAGTTCATCGATGATAAAGTGAAATTATCTAATATTTAACTAACTCAATGCAATATTAATTACCTTTTTATTGTTAATTTCGGTGAAACAGTCTAACTACTAAATACACATGTATGGCTAGAGCTATGTTGGAGTATTACAAAACAGTACTCCAGAAAGTTAGTTTCGATGCTAAATTATTTAGCAAGGAACTACAAAAAGCAATTTCGAAATTATTACCTTTTGAAATTGAAGAACTAAAACACTGGCTACGCCAGTTCATCATTGATAAACCCGAATTAAAAGAGAGTTTATTATACATAAAAGCTTAAAATAGGCCGCCAATTGGCGGCTTTTTTATTGCTAAGAATTTATCATATCCGGTCATTTTATTACGACAATGGACTAATGATATTCACATCTTGAAATTTTATTGCCCCCCTAACAACAGCTGCTATCACATCTCTTAAGGCATTCGTAATATGAAGCTTTAATTCCTTTTTGTGATAGATAAGGCTTATCTCCCTTGCAGGCGGTGGTTCCTGGAAATACTTCAAATTAGATCTTTTATTATCATCTAATTCCAAGGTATTAAGATAAGGTAATAAGGTCATGCCCAGCCCTTCGTTCGCCAAATTAACCAATGTTTCAAAACTCCCGCTTTGCAACTGGAAATGTTCATCTTCCAGCTTTTGTGACGCCTTACAAAGATTAACAACTCCATCTCGGAAACAATGTCCATCGCGCAGCAGAAGGATGTCCTTGATATCTAATTCCTTCGGCAGTAATTTATCAGCATTACGCAGGCGATGGCTGGGAGGGACATATCCCACAAAGGGTTCATAGTAAAGAGGACGTTCCGTAATAAATTCAATATCGAGTGGCGTAGCTGCTATACCGGCATCTAAATGACCGTCTTGCAAGTTTCGGATAAGACTATCTGTATTTTGTTCCTTGATCACCAAATGTACTTTGGGGTATTTGGTGATAAACGTCTTTAGAAACATAGGAAGCAAGGTGGGCATAACTGTTGGGATGATCCCCAGGGTAAACTCACCTCCAATAAATCCTTTTTCCTGATCAACAATATCCTTGATCCGCTTGGCCTCATTGACAATATTCTTAGCCTGTGCAACGATCTTTTTGCCGGCCTCGGTAATAGAAATGGGTTTCTTACTACGATCAAAAATTCGAACATCCAATTCATCCTCCAACTTTTGTACTTGCATACTCAAAGTGGGCTGAGTAACAAAACTTTTTTCAGCAGCCAAGGTGAAGTTCTTATATTCTGCTACAGCCAGCACATACTGTAATTGCGTAATGGTCATCCTTATAATTTTAAGCAATAAATTTATAAAAACTATCAATAAAACTTATGATTATAGATAATTTTAATTCAATAACTTTATAGTATAAAAAACAGAAAGACATGAAATTAAACAGCATTGGATTAGATACCAAGCAATCGAGAGAACTAGGAAAAGAATTAAACATCTTATTGGCTAATTTTCAGAACTACTACATGAATCTCAGGGGCATTCACTGGAATATAAAAGGAAAGCGCTTCTTTGATCTGCATGTAAAGTTTGAAGAATTATACGACGACGCCAACATCAAAGTGGATGAGGTAGCAGAACGGATACTTACATTAGGGGAAGTACCCTTGCATACCTTTGAAGATTATATAAAGATTGCCAAAGTACCCCTTGGTAAAAATGTCACCGTAGATGAAGAAGCTATTCGTCTTATTGTAGACTCCTTAACAGAGCTGTTAAAAATTGAGCGACGAATCCTGGAAGCTTCGGCAAAGGCTAATGATGAAGGGACCAATTCTATGATGAGCGACTTCATTACCCAACAGGAAAAGACTGTTTGGATGATGAAAGCCTGGCTCACCGAAGAAATTTAAACAAAATAAAAAGCCCACTTTTAAGTGGGTTTTTTATTTTATGCATTGCAGCTTCTAAAACTGGATACTTATTTCAAGATCCTTATCCGCTACATCAAATTTGGTAGCTTCAAACGTAGGTGGTCCCATTTGTAGTTGACTACCAGACATTGCATAACTCTCTTTTGGCATACCATTAGAATCAAAATCCATGTTTTTATTACTATTTACATCGTGCATAACCATAACTGAATAACTGCCAGGTTTTACATCCTTAAAAGTAAAACTAAGAGTACCCTTTTTTGCTTCCATCATCACATTTGATATTCCATTTGTTTTCATAAACGTTTCTGCAGTATGGAGTCCGGCTAGAATTTCACCACCGTCAGATAGGACATTTTCAACGGTGATCACAAGATCCACTCCATTGGTCTCCTGGGCATGGCTCAGGTTGATAAATAGAATAAAGGCGAATAAGACTGTAATTTTTTTCATGAGATCATTTTTATGGTTTATAATGCCTCAAAGATGTAATCTTCTGTCAATGTTTATAAATAAGATATACTCAACTGTAAAATTGTGCGACTCAATTGTTATTGAGTCTCTAGAAATAGAAGCCAAGGATTATCGGCATACTGAAGATTAGTTTAATACGTGGATGTTGTTAATAATAAGCCTTTTTTTAAATGCTAACTCAAATTAACGCCTTTACCTATGAATAATTAACAGGTTGAATTTGAACACCTTAGACGAATTCTGAGAAAATAATAATTAAGATTCTCGATGAACAACACCATTCTTTAACAATTAGAGGTCCTTTCGTCGAAATTTGGACATAAGGCATGTATTTTAGCGAAAAAAATTGTCCGGTTATCGTTCTTTTCTCACCTTGGGAGTCCAAATCTAAAGTAACTGTTAACCTATGTACTAGAAATTACTCCTTCTTAATTTTATGTTTTTTATTCTTGGCTAAAGGTGATCCCACCTTGTGAAAGGAGCTATGATTTAGTGCAGAAAATACTTGTGCCATGTTCTGCAATAATCTATCTATTTTCAAGGATTCTGTTTGTGTTGTCCATTTTAGGTTTTGGGCATTGATTATGTTGAGTCTTTCATTTTCGGGACACCTTTCTAGCCAGGAAGAAACACCTTATGTTTCTTATAATGTACCTTTTCAAAATCTCTTAAAATTCAATCGATTTCTTATCAACCCAACCTTTTCCACGGTCCGTGAAGATAAATCGTATATCAACTTTTTCCATAGAAGCCAATCGGCTTATTTCCAGGATAATTATCAAAATTATTTTCTGAGTTATAGCGGTAGGATCAATGACCGAACCGGCCTTGGGATCAGTGTTTATAATCAACAGGAAGGATTGGTCTCTAATATTGGGATCCTAACCAATTTTGCTTATGGAATTCGACTTTCTGAGAAAAGCAATTTAACATTTGGGTTGAATATTCCTTATTATCAAAGCAGTTTTGATGAAGCAAGGGCTATCACAAATGAAGAGGATCCAGTATTGGCAAGTTTTAGCGAGAATTCTATAATTGCCTTCCAACCCGGGCTTAATGTGTCTTTCGGTAATTTTGATGTAGGCCTTTTTGCGGAGAACCTATTCGACTTTAATCTAAAAACTGGCGAATCACTCACTGAGTTCAATGAAAAATCATTCTCAGGACATCTGCAATATACCCGCAACTTTGAGTATGCCGATGGTATTCTTGAAAATGGCCGACTCATGCCTTTAGCCAGGATACGTAAAGTAGGAGAGGAAAATTTTATTTTTGGAGGAGGGATCATTTTAGACCTTCCTCGTCTTGGATGGATACAGGCCGGATACGATAGCTTTTATGGTGGATCTGCCGGGGCAGGATTTAATGTAAATCAGCGCTTGTCTCTGGGATATAACTTCGAAAGGGGATTCTCCCAGGACATCAACAATTTTGGCATTACGCATGAGGTATCTATTGCCTATAACTTTATACCAACACTTACTGAGGATATGGTTCAACGCGAGCCGGAAGGTGAAAAAGATACTGACTACCTCGATGTAAAAAGGAGGATTAAGAAGAATAAAAATCCACTTTTTATGGAGATGGATAAACTTCGTAAACTGAATCGAGCGAATTATGCTGTGATCAATGAATTGATATATAAATTAGACTCCCTGGAAAATTCCATTAATACTGAAATGGAGCGAAGATTTGAAATGGCTGTACGTAGTAACAGACGAGAACTCAATGACGCAAAAATGGCTTTCGACAAGCAGCAACAGTCTGGCTTGTTAGCCCAGGGACCAACTACTAACAACGCAGGTGGGCAGCAACGCCTAAGCGATGCCATGAAACTGCAAATGCGGAAGAATCTCGATTCCTTAACGCAGTTAAGCCAGATGTCCTTGGCTCCTAACGAAAAAGAGACAGCACCGTCTCTGATAGGCAATCTAATTGGGATTCCGGAGGGACATTATGTGATCGCCAATGTTTTTGAGACTGAGGAATATCTAGAAAAATTCCTGGCCGATCTAAAAAGTCAGGGTATTAAGGCCGGACATTTTAAAAATCCAATCAATGGACTAAACTATGTGTACTTAGCACATTATGAAGGTACTCAGGAAGATCTGGAAACAGTGAAGACCAATTTTAGAGAGAAATACGGCAATGAGTTGTGGATAATGAGTGTTGAGAGAAGCAATAGCTCCAGAATGGCTACCTTAAACTTTGATGATTAATCAAGGCCTGCCCAGGTAGAGTTGATGAGCTTTTTGGTAGCTATTATTCCCGCTTCCTCACTGAGGTTCTCGCCCTCATATTCTATTCCTATGTACCCCTCGTAGCCAAAATCTTTTACAAGTTTAAGCAGCCCGGGGTAGTCAATGACGGTATCAAAACCAGCTTCGTTAAATTCGTATGATTTAGCACTTACCCCTTTGGCAAAAGGAAGAAATTCTGATACTCCTTGTAAAGGGTCGTAGATCTTTTCACATTGATCAGAATGAGTGCTACCCCATTCCCTATTTAAACACCAATTGCCAAAGTCTGGAAGTGTACCCAAATAAGGATTATCTACTTCTTTAATAATCTCTACCATAAAGCCTGCATTAGAAGTATGAAAGCCATGGTTTTCTATCAGAACATTAATTTTTTCTTTTTCCCCATAAGCCGCCAATGCTCCTAAGCCATCAACGAGTGAACTTTTTAAAGTTGCTTCTGACCCTTCCCCAAACGCGTTCACCCTTATAGAATGACATCCAAGTATTTTGGCTGCATGGATCCATTTAAAATGATTTTCAACCGCTTTTTTACGAGCCTCCTTCCTGGAATTGCCTAACAAACCCTCATCGTCTACCATAATAAGAAGACTTTTTACACCTGCATTGTCTGCGCTATTTTTAAGTTGGTTCCAAAAGACCTCATTTGTGGCATTCTTTACATAAAACTGGTTTACATATTCTACTGCTTCCATATCAAAGGAATTTCTGGCGATGGAAGCAAAATCTTCTGCTTGTAAGCTGCCTTCCTTGAATGCTCTGTGCAACGACCATTGCGCTAATGAGACCTTAGGATTAGACCTTTTATTGGACAATACTGAATTGACAGGGAAAACAGAATAGGAGCTTATAGCCGCAGATGCCAGCGCTGTTTTTTTAATGAACGATCGTCTGGATCTCATTTTTAGGTTTTCAAAGTATGTTGGTCTCGTTTGTTGATGACCTCAACGATCCAGTAGATGAGCTGGCCAATTCCATTGGCAAATACAAATAGCAATATCCAGACAAGCAACATGTTATTTTCCCTAAGATTAGGATTGTTGGCCGCATGAACGATATAAAAAACAAGGCTCCCGAGAGACACGAGGATGGCTACTAAAATGTAGAGAAAGAATACGCCAAGATTTCCTAGAATGAAAGAAGAGGAATAATTTTCTGAACCGTGCTCTAATTCATCTATATTATTTATGATAAAGAACAGGAACAAAAAATAGGCAATCATTCCTAGAAAAAGCATGGCTATAGGTGCTATGGCAAAGAACCCCTGCCAAAATTTACTTTGTAACATAGTAGTATTGAGTTTAAGGTTATCTCTAAAGTTAAGTGTTTTTGGTTAATTGTTCAAAGTAAAAGACCCGGATGATTCCAGGTCTTTTCAGTAGTTTGGTTAATTGGCTGGGTTACTTCACAATGGGTACTGACTTAGATTTTATTCAGTTTCACTAATTGCCATGGCTTCCCTTACAGCCTCCTGCATAGGATGATTGTCCCAAAAACCGTATTCTTTTACGACCTTGTTATCCTTGAATTGAAAGGCAAGGTGGACAGGTATTTCCACTTTCATTTCGTTAGCAGATAAGGTTCCTTCCCAGGTACCCCAAAAATAAACCCAAGTATCTCCCAGGTCGTCCAGGACCATCTCAGTAAACTGATCATCTTTATTGAATCCATATGCAGAAATATTGGCCAGACCTGCTTTGTGTGCAGTAAGTGCCTCAGCTGCTGAAATATGGGTTACTGAGTTTTGAAAGACCTTAGCTGTATCAGAAAAATGACTCATCCAGGCCTCCCAATCAGCTTTTTCATATTCACTGATCATCGCTTTAACCTGATCTATCTCAGGGGAGGTCGTGGTATAACGAACTGGCTCCTGATCTTTACAAGCCCAAAATGTGCCTGCTATCAAACATAATATTAGTAATTTTCTCATGCTGGTATGTTTTTAAATGTTAGATTTTATTGTGTTAATTGGAAGCCGAATAGGCCATATCTGGCCTCATTTGCCCCTGAATCTCTTCATAACTCAATAAATTGCTGAATAGGTCCCACATGGTCTTTTTTCCATCCTCTCCAAGCAAGGTGTCGTTAGCCAAGGCTTTTTGGGCATAATTAACCTCATCCTTGGCCGCAACTGCCACCATATAGAACTCCCCACGAGTTCCAAAACCGCTGCGATAAACACGATAATATACTTTAGATCCTTTACTGGCAAACATGTCTTTTACTGCCTTCATTTTTTCCTTCACGATAGCCCTGTTACCAGGGGATACGTATAAGTAGTGGAATTTTCTAAAGTTCTCGCCTTCCGGAGTTTGATCTATACCACCTGGTTGGTACGAAAGATCGTTATCTATCGTGATAATGTAATCTTGTTCCACATCATAGCATTTGTCCATTCTGTTGAACAGGGCATTCATATTCTCTTTCCCCATTTTTTCCGCCAGGGCAGAAAATATAGAATTATCCAGATCGGCCATATTGTCTATGGGACCCACGTAGAGGTATCTGTTATCGGCTGTATTGGTTACAATATAATTGGCTTCCTGAATATTATGCGTTTTCAAATGGCCAACTAATTCTTTACAGACAGCCTCGTATTCTGCGATCATTCCGGGTTTAACCACATCTTCGTGTACCCAGAACGATTGATTTTTAGCCATGTCTTGTGCTATACTTCCCAGGGGGATCAACAAGGTAATCGTAAAAAAGATTAAGGATTGTTTCAATGTTTTCATAGTTGTTCAATTAAATTAGTTAATGTTAGTTGTTACTTGGTTGTGTTATCCTATTTCAGGTTGGGTGAGTTTAAGGTGTATCCCAACTGCTGTAACAGGTATAATTCATTGTAATAGGTATCTTCCCTTAGTATTTTACCATCTTTATTAAATTGAAAAAGTGTTACTCCAGATACTTTTGCTTTCTTTCCTGTGGGCAGACATTCTGCAAATTTACCTGTGTTAGTTCCTTCAAACGTCCAGGTGGTCACTATCTGCCGGTCTTTTTGGATCATGGTATCTACCTCGATCTTCAAATTAGGAAAGGCACGTATAAAGCTTTTTATATACGCCTCCAATTCCACAGATCCATTAGCCACGGTAATCCCGTTTAGGTTTCTGGTAAAATCATCGGTCATCAATTCATGAATCGAAATAGTCTTATGCTTGTTCCAACAAGAATCTACGTAAATGTTAACCTTCGTTTCCTGCTGATCCAGTATAACGGTTTCTACTTTTTCGACGGATTGGCACCTAAAAAGTCCCGTAAGTAGTAATAGCGATAAAAGGATTGCACTTTTCATTCGGCTTAATTTCCATAACAAATAAGGTGTTTTACGCCCAATCATAATGAAGTAAAGAATAAATAGGCAGATCACTGCCTGAAGTAGGACGAACCCCGTCTTATACTGTCCGAATAGGGTTGTTTATTTAGCCTGCGTTTCGAAATCTTTTTTTTTGTATCTTAGAATGCTTCATTGCCCCTTAAATGAGAAGATCAATGAAATGAGAACACGTCTTTTCCAAGTCGTTTCGATCACCTTCTTTTCTTTACTGAACGGGTTCTCTGGCACGGCCCAAATTATCGACTTTGAGAAGGAAAATTCCTACAAAAGAGTCTTTATTGACATTGATAATTTTGGACCTTCGTACCTGGATACGCTTCAAATTGCCTACACAAAAGCTCCCACTGATTCTCTTAAACTATTGATCCTAAATGACCTGGCGTATTATTGGCATACACGCGACCTTAAAAAAGCGTATGAATTCACGAAAATTGGATTAGAAGAAGCAACCTGCAAGGACTGCGTAAAATGGTTGGCCCGTTTTAGGATCACTCAAGGGGCTATTTTACTTCGAAATGAACAGTTAGATAGTGCCCAGACCGTACTAGATTTAGCACTCAACGATGTTGACCAAAAAGACCTGTCTTTTCTATATACCCAACAAGGATATGTATATGAGAGAAGGGGCGATCTTACCAAGGCAGCGGAATATGCCATACGATCACTTCGCCTAGGGGAGCAGTTAAACGACTTACATGCAAGAGCACTTGCACATAGTGATCTAAGTAATCTTTTCTGGAAACAAGGGAGATATGACAAAGGATTGGAACAAGGCTTATTATCCTTGTCCTTATTTGAAACCATAGGAATGAATGATCTTGACTATGATTTTACATTGTATGTGGTGGGAAATAACTATCTGGCAAAAGGGGAATTAGAAAAAGCACGTATCCATTTTGTACATGCTATAACCATTGGAGAGCGATATGGATTTTACAACAACCTAAGCGATGTCTATATTTCGATGGCTGATCTCTACGGCAAGTTTAACAAATACAAACAAGCAGAAGAAGCAGCCTTAAAGGCTATTTCTTATAGTGCGCGCCTGAATAATAATTTTATGCTGATGAGATCCTGGTTATCACTGGGAAAATCGCAAAAACTGCAGGGAAAATATCTCTCGGCCATCATTAGTCTTCAAAATAGTATAGATGTGGCTACGGCAAATTTTGGTGATGCCTATTATTTAAGTGAAGCATACCAAAATCTTGGGAAGGCCTATGCCGGTAGCCATAATTATAAAGAAGCTTATTTGGCCTTTGAAGTATATGATGAACTAAAGAAAGAAGTTTTTACGGCAGAAGCGGCAGAACGTATGTCTCAGATCCAAACGGAATTTGATGTAGCACAAAAAGAGGACACTATTCTTCTTCAGGGTACCCGAATCAAAAAACAACAAGCTGTTCAGACCTTGATTATGATTGTGTCTATTCTTCTATTTCTGTTCTTATTATTATTATTCAAAGTTGCTAGAACTAATAGGAGAAAGAACCAATTGCTACAGATTCAAAATGAAGAAAAAGAATTCCTTCTCAAAGAGATACATCACAGAGTGAAGAATAATCTGGAGATCGTTTCCAGTCTGTTGTCCCTTCAGTCAGAGCAGATACGTGATCCAAAGATCCGTGAGGCTATGGTCAAAAGTCAACAACGAGTTCAAAGTATGAGTATGATTCATCAGAAGTTGTACCAAGGAAAAAGTTTGTCGCATATAGAAATGAAGGACTATTTTCAAAATTTAGGGAATCATGTCATCAATACATATGGTATGGAAGAAAGAATAGAAATAGAGTGCGATATGGATGCACTATCGGTCGAAATAGATCATGCCATACCCATCGGGCTTATTGTCAATGAACTGCTGTCTAATGCTCTTAAATATGCCTTTCCGAACAATTCTAATGGCAAGATTTGCATTCGGCTGCTAAAACGAGACTCTATTTTACACCTTGAGTTTTCGGATAATGGTATTGGAAAAAGCACCTCAAAAGAGTCGGTCGGGACTGGTTTTGGCACACAGCTTATAGCCTTGTTAACTGCCCAGCTAGATGGTGTTATGAACCTGGCCGTTGATAAAGGTACGGTTATAACTTTTGATTTTCAACTTCATAAAGCCGCTTAGAAATGGGATCAAAAACACGAGTTCTTATTGTAGAAGATGATATGATCATTGCAGCTAACATTTCTCTGCAATTATCAAAATTAGGATATGAGATCACGGGTATAGAATCGAGGGGTGAAGAGGCCCTTATCCATACAAGGCTTAATACTCCAGATCTAGTATTGATGGACATCAATCTTAAGGGTAGTATAGATGGGATTGAAACCGCCTATTCCATGCAAACTACCACAGACATTCCCATAGTTTATATCACTGCAAACAATGACGAAGCTACTTTTGAAAAAGCGAAAAAGACACATCCGTTCGCATTTCTTCCAAAGCCCATCAATATGAGAGCCTTGCATCGCACCTTATCCCTGGTGGAAGAACACATAAATAAAAGAAATAGAACAGGCGATGAGAAAGAGGAGATAATTGAGTTCCTCAACGACCGTATTTTTATTAGGCACCATGGTCAGATGGTAAAACTGTTATTGCAGGAGATATTGTTTGTTGAAGCAGATCGTAATTATTGTCATATTGTGACCGCTAAACATTCTTATTTATTGACTGCCACACTTAAGGTGATGCAAGATAAATTACCTAACTCACTATTTGTCCGTGTACACAGATCATATATAGTGAACATTACTCTGCTTGATGTTGTTGCCGAGAGTCACGTAGAGATCAATAGAAAGGTAATTCCGTTAAGTAAATCGTATAAAGAGGCACTGTTGAAACACCTGCAAACCATTTAAGGGTTACTTAAAAAAAATGCGTTTTAAGATTTTTTGTTTCCTCTTTTTTTCATGATGTGAGACACTTGCTGGCTACCCGGATCCTTTTTGTTTTGAAGTTCGTGGATAATCCTGGCATGATCTTCTTCTCTTCCCTGAGATAGCTTATAAGCAGCCTGAATTTCATTAATTTTGATTCGGAACCCTACAACGCCTTTAACTTGTCTAAGTGTAGCTGGAGACATGTCATTAAGTGATAAGGGTGTTTTTTCGTCTTGTTCATAATGATCAACTAAGCCGTGTAACCAGTTCAACACTTCAGATTCGGTCATTACTGTGAGGTTGCCATAAATATGTACGGCAATATAATTCCAAGTAGGCACCTCCTCCTCTTTGTACCAGGATGAGGAAACATAAGAATGTGGTCCGTTAAAAATGCACAATACCTCCGATTTGGCTTCGAATGCCTTCCACTGGGGATTGGCCTTGGCGATATGGCCTATAAGAATATCATTCCCATCCTCATCTTTATCTAATTCAAGTGGAGTATGGGTTGCCCATGGCCTGCCATTAAGTTGATTGATAAGGATTGCAAAAGAATTAGATCTAACAAAGTCCTTCACTTCAGACAGGTCTTCATTCTTGTAAATCGATGGAATATACATACACGGTTCTAAACACTAAAAATATGTAAAATATGCCTATTTAGAATGTATTAATCTACAGATGGGTCATGGAAAAATACAATTGGGTACAACTAGTTTTAAATTGATAAGAAAAGTGTAGAAATTTGCAGTGTAAGAAGAGTGAAGCAATAACAAGCCAGCAACTTTAATGCTTCATACGTTAAAAAATCATCTTTTTACTACCTTTAAAGAAAGGGTGATTTTTAAAATGACATTTTAATTATTAAATACATGAAAGATTTAAATAAGATCATCAAGGTTTCCATTTTTATTACTGTTGGGATCGTGTTGTTGAACCTAATAATCAACTTTGGACATCCGGTAGTGTTGATGGAATTATTAGAAAGAATAGGAATAACATTCATATACAGTTTCGTACTAACTGCTGTAAGCTCCTATTTTCATGTATACGCTAGCAAGCGTTACAGTTGGGAGACACAGGCGCAGAAACGACTTTGGTTTGGGGCCATAGGATCGGTCATCTTTACTGTTCTGGCCTTTGGGATGGTTCGCTGGTTTGTGGAAGTGATCATTTATGGGGCCACTTTTGAAGATTTTATTGCCAATGAACAGGTGTATTATTATGTGATAGCGCTGGTCATAACCCTCGTAGTGTCCCTTTTTATTCATGCCTTTTATTTTTACAAAGCCCTGCAGGATACCAAAATAAAAGAACAAAAGATCATTGCCGGGACCGCTTCAGCCAAGTTCGATGCCCTAAAAAATCAATTAGATCCTCATTTTTTATTCAATAGTCTAAATGTACTAACAAGTCTCATTGAAGAAGATCCGAAACAGGCACAACGCTTTACTACGGCGCTCTCAAAAGTGTACCGCTATGTTCTGGAACAAAAGAACAAAGATCTTGTCCTGGTAAACGAGGAATTCGATTTTGCGAGGACCTATATTAAACTTTTAACAATGAGGTTTGAAGATAGTATTGAATTCGATATACCGGAAACATGCAGTATTGCCGAAGCCAGGATCGTCCCACTATCCTTGCAACTGCTTCTGGAAAATGCCGTAAAACACAATGTGATCACTTCAGAAAAGCCTTTGAGAATAAGAGTGTATGAAGAAGATGGATGCCTGGTGGTAAGCAATAATCTCCAGGAAAAACAGGTGGTGAAAAGAAGCAGTGGGGTAGGGCTACGCAATATTCAGCAAAGATACTCCATCTTATCGAATAGAAAAGTAAGTATAGATAAAACAGGATCGGAATTCAGCGTAAAACTTCCAATGCTCACCAAACAAATAGGAAGTATGGAAACACAAAAGACATTTATAGAAGACAAACGCTATCAGAAGGCAAAAGAGCGGGTAGAGGCCATTAAAGGATTCTTAGGAAACTTGACGGCCTACTGTATTGTGATCCCTTTTTTAGCATGGATCAATTACAGAACTACAGATTTCCCGTGGGTGATTTTTCCCGCATTAGGTTGGGGCTTTGGTGTAGTTACACATGGAATGGAGGCCTATGGCTATAATCCTCTATGGGGAAAAAGCTGGGAAGAAAAAAAGATAAAGGAATTTATGGAGAAGGACGATTTTTAAAAAGAATATTTACATGAACGTTAAAAGATCCTTATTATGGCTGTAAAGACAATTCATCATCACAAATCAACAATTGGGTTCAGTTCTTTTAGAAATGTAGTAGATTATTAAGAATTTAGATGTATCAATTAAACCATATAAAACACTGATCATGGAAGACTTTAGCAAAGAGAACAAATACTTGCGAGCAAAAGATCGCGTAGAGCGATTAAAGAAATTTTACGGAAACCTAACCTCATATGTAATAGTTATTTCGGGCCTGGCGGTAGTTAATTACCTAACCAATGATTGGGTATACATGTGGTTCCTTTGGGCAGCTTTTGGTTGGGGGATCGGAATAGTTTTTCATGCTATCGGTACCTTCGATCTAAATCCATTTTTTGGACGAACCTGGGAAGAGCGTAAGATCAAAGAATTAATGCGCGATGAGGATGAGATAAAACGATGGGAATAATTAGAGTAAAATAAACAGATATGGAATTTCAGGATATAGAGAACAAAAAATTAAAAAGAGCTAAGAAACGGGTAGAGGAGCTAAAGGGCTTTTATATTCATCTAGCTATTTATATTATAATAAATTCTTTTATTATGGTGAATATCCTAATTCGTGCTTTAGGCGATGGGGATACTTTCTGGCAGTTCGGCACCTTTTTTACGCCTTTTTTCTGGGGAATAGGGCTGGCTTTTCACGCAGCCAAGGTATTTAATTTCAATCCCATTCTGGGAAAGAACTGGGAAGAGAGACAGATCCAGAAATACATTGACAAAGACAAACGAGATGCCGCAAAATATAAGTAATGATGGAAGAAGCAAGACTAGCAGCTTATAAAAAAGCACAGAAACGAGTTAAAAAGATAAAACGGTTTTACCGCCATCTTACCGTCTATATTGTCGTAAATATATTATTGGTATATTTTGGTCTTAGGGGAGTCGATTTTTTAGAAATTAATAGCCCTGAGGTAGATACGAGAGTTGTCTTCTGGCTTTTTTGGAACGTACTGAGTGTTCCATTCTTCTGGGGTATAGGGCTTTTGATCCACGGACTATGTGTATTTAAACCTAGGATTAATTTTGTAAAAGACTGGGAAGAACGACAACTAAAGAAGATCATGGAGAAGGAAATTAGAAAGGAGAACTCATAATAGTATATTAACCCCACAAAAGTTCTAAGTAATACTTTAAGATTATCATGAATGTACTTATTATTGAAGATGAAAAACCTGCAGCCCGGAGATTAGCAAGGATGTTAGAGTCCCTGGATGTAAAAGCTTCCAACATACTTCATTCTGTAGAAGAATCTATACAATGGTTTCAGAACAATCCCCATCCAGACCTTATTTTTTTGGATATCCAACTATCGGACGGACTCTCTTTTGAGATCTTTGAAGTACTCGACATAAAAAGTGCTATCATCTTTACAACGGCCTTTGACGAATATGCCTTGCAGGCCTTCAAGTTGAATAGTGTAGATTATTTGCTAAAACCTATTGATGAAGACGAACTTGAAAAGGCAGTCAATCAATTCAAATCTCAAAATACAACTGTTCCAAAAATGGCCATCGATTTTGAGGATATAAAAAAGTTACTGGTTAATCCGGTAGAAAGGGAATATAAAAAACGATTCACTGTTAGGGTAGGGCAGCACCTCAAGATCATCCATGCAGATGATGTTGAATGTTTTTACAGTGAAAATAAAGGTACCTATGCAGCAACAGTAGATGGAAGATCATATCTTTTGGACACCACTCTGGAACAATTGGAAACAGAACTAACTCCTAAAATATTCTTTAGAGTAAGCAGGAAATTCTTTGTCAATATCAACCATATAAAAGACATCATTTCTTATACCAATTCCAGGCTGCAGATCAAGTTAAACAAGACTTCAGATCAAGAAATCATAGTAAGTAGGGAGCGAGTACGTGATTTTAAGTTATGGTTGGAGTAAAAGCAATTAAACATCTGAAATTAAGATGGTTAATACCTATCATAGATTTTTCTTATAGTGGCTTTTCGGGGGTATTTTTGTCTTTTTTCACCACTCTGTTCTCATCGAAGGATGAAGGAAGTAAAGCTGGTATCAATTTAATAAAAATCGGTAACAAAACAGCACCTCCCGGTAATAAAAAAATGGCCAGGGATGGAACGCTTTTAAAGACATCCACTAACTGATCTTGTATCTTTTTCTTTTCGTCGGCACTTAAATCTTTAACTGCCCCTTTGGAAATTAAATATACCAATTCTTTACTTTCTGATAATTCCTTTTGAAGCCTTTTACTATTTCTCAGGATAAGTTTGTTGACCACTTTAGACATACTGTCATAGAATTGTACAGCCATGTTTGTATCCTTTAAAAAAGAAATATTTCGTACGTTATTCTTAAAAAAGATGGTGATGTCTTCCAGTGACTTAGCGATCTGATCTTCGGGGAATCCCATATCTTTTCCAATTCCGTAGATAAATGCGGACTCTTTATAATCCAAAGAATAGTCTTCCCAAACTGTAAGACTCGCTACATCTAGGAAGTACTGGTTCTCCCAAGGGGCATAATTTGTAAGTAGCACTTCGCGATACGAACCGTCAAAATGTGCTTCATCATCATCAATAAAGGAAAGAGAGGCAGCGAATAACTGGGAAAGTTTTTCGTCTGTCTTGTTCTTTTCCTTGGCGTTTAAAGCGTGATATGTGATATTGATAGCAAGGTACTCCAGTTTTTGGGCATGTTCTCTTATTTTCTTACCTCCTCGTAAGTAATGACGTAATGTTAGCACATCAATAAATAGCAAGGAATTTGTGATAATGCTGTTAAAAGTGCGGCTAATCACATTGTCTTCAAGATAGACCCTGGAATCGATCAGTTTTTCGAGCTGTGCCGAGGTTTTACTCCCCGTTAATATCTTGTTGAGAAAGGAGATCTGACTTACATTCAATTCTTTGTAAAATGAAAAGATCGTTTCCAGAAAATCATTAAAATTGGTATCTCTGCGCTCAAGGGAATAGGTGAAATACAGCGCAGAAACTAAATTTATTTTTGCCATTTCATCCTCTGAGGGAGTATGTTCTATGTTAATAAAGGAAGGGATCTTTACATTGATACCATATACGAAGCCATTTGTTTTAAGGCTTTCATATAGCGTAGAAAAGTCAGAATATATCCCAGCCTTATTACTAACAACCTCCCCAAATTTATTTATCCAGCCTGGACCCGAAGGATTCATGTGATTAAAATTTATTGCCAAAGTACGTTAAAAAAGGCTTTTCTAAAAAGTCGGAATACCTAATCGAGAAGAGGAATGATTTTTTAAAAAGAGGGTATTATATCGAAAACTCATGCATTTGGGTAGGCACTGCCTCATTTTCCTAACAAAATATTAGGAAATTATAGACGAAATGGCTATTTTTATCGTTTAAGTACAGACTTTCATGATGCCCCAAGTGTTACGAAAGAATAAACTAAGTGTAAAAACTGAGTATTAACCGACCCGAATCACCTACGTTATGGAATACTTCCTTTTTTTTAGTTGGACAGTTGCAATGCTTCTTGTATTTGTAAAAATATGGATGGCAAACCGCTCACTACAAAATTTACTTCGTAAGTAAAAACCTTTGTAAATATTGATCTATTTGAGGACGCTACCAGAATTAGCAGAAATCATTATGATCCTTTCTACCTTAAAATTAAAAAGCTGCCCATAGACAGCTTTTATACGCTTTTATATAACATATTATTTGATGATCCCCGTGCAGCTAATACGTGCTCCTGCAGCACCACTGGGTTGGGAGGTAAAGTCGTCTACCCCTTGATGTACAATGACCGCTTTCCCTACTATATTTTTGGTTTCATCCTCACAACCAATACACCAAAGGTCAGTTGAAAATTCAACGGTTGCATTCCCATCGGCATCAGCGGTAAAGTTACCTATATCACCCCTGTGATATCCGGCAGTTTCACCCCATTTACCATGAGGTTCCGCGGTTGGATTCCAATGTCCGCCGGTTGAAGTGCCATCTGCGGCCGAACAATCTGCTTTATCGTGAATATGGATAGCATGCTCTCCGGGAGTGAGGCCACTAAAGGTAGCTTTCATTGCAACTTTACCATTTTCATCCGTAAAGCTTACCTCTCCCGCAACATTACTATCACTTTTAGGTTCCATTTTAAAGGCAATGGCCTCTACCGTCACCTCTTCTATGATGGCTTCCATCTCCTCTGCAGCCTCAGCGGCCTCTTTCTTTGCCTCCTTACAATTATAGGAAGTTACTAGGATAAGACTCAGTACTGCTATTCTTACTAATTTCATTTCGTTCTTTTTTTAGTTAACATTTAAAGTTACATAATAATCCAAGGGAATTCAATAAATTAAGATTTTAAAAGTTCCATGGATTTTCTTGTTTAATTCTAGTTCCTTTACTTCTTGCTCAAGTCCGGATTAAAGAAAATTCCAACTTGTATCCTGTCAAAGTTTGCCGAATTAAAATGATTTTTTAAATATCCTATTTGCACGCTGCTATTCTCAGTTATATGAATGCCCAGGGCAGCATACAATCTGTTTTGGCCAAAAACCTGGTCCTGAAGATTCAGGAAGACTTCATCATAAACATTTACAAAAAACGTATTGGTTAGAGGAAGTGTTACTTGTAATCTATAACGAGCTCTGTGCTGAGTGTCTGTGGTTTCCCCAAAATCTATAAAACGCTGCTCCAGCCTGTACCGGTGTTCAAAACGGAATTCGCCCACCTTATTTTTTAGGATGAGTTGCTGAAAGATCCTATTTTCCTTCGAATTAATTTCCTCCGGAAATTCTTCAAACGTTCCATCCGTAGAAATAAATCCATATCCAAGGGTTACAATTGCATCCGTGTTAATATGATAGTTAAGCCCTGTTCGCAACAAGAGCTGGTTAAAATTATTTGTGGTTTCATAGAAGCGAAATTGGGCCTCAGAATGAATACTAAGCTTTTCTGAGATCTTATTGGTACCAAAGTACATATACCAGGCTCCCCATTCATTTTCGCCGGTATTTTGGGCAACACTTATTCCGCTTATTAAAAAGGCAAAAAATATGCATATTCTCTTCATTCAGTTTCGGTATTAAATTCAATTTAATTCTAGAGGTTTTAATTACAGGAATCTAGTCTAAATTAAAGGAAGACGTTTCCTTGAACATTGAAATGCTCAATGGTTCTATGGTCTCACGGTATGTTTTCCACTCATCTGCAAAAAAGGAGTTGGTCTTCACCAAAGCAGCCTTAAGATCTGCTTCTGCAAATTCCATTAGCCTTGTTTCCGTTTCAGTGATACCTGTTTTTCTGGAGCGTACATATTGATAGGCGTTACCAATCCTCCTCATTACCGTAAGTTCCGGATTACGAGTTATCCCCTGACGTTTATCAACTTTCCCAAGATAAACATCTATAAGGCCATCGATTTTTTTGGATATATCTTTTGAGGCCTTAATAGCGTCCTTAAATTTATCTTTATCCAACTCTTTCAGATCCTTCTGATATTTGTCGGCTACCTTTTTGCTTTCTGCCAACTGTTTTATGGCATCTGCTGCGGTTTGTGTAAAACCTTCCAGTTTTTTACTGGCCTCATACACTTCGTTGATGGCTGTAGTCGATATATCTAAACGCGGATCCGAGGCTACAGTGATCGTTGTCTCATCCATCAAATCACCCAAGGATAAAACAACTTTGTACATACCGGGTTTTACATCCACGCCACCGGCTTCTCTGTTGCGTTTACGAATTGTGCGTGAAGGACGGTCCGGCCCTTTTTCATCCATATTCCAGTAGATCCTATGGAAACCAGCCTTATCCGGAGTTTTATATTTTAAGGTCCTGATCAGGTCTTCTCCGTTGTAGATCTCAACCACTACAGAGTCTTTTGATTTCTTTGTTCCCTCTGCTTTATCCTTTTCATCCTCATTGGCCTCCTCGTCTTCTTCTTTCTTGTCTTCAGGATCTTTCTTTGGTTCTACTTTTTTAACACCTTCTTTCAAGAAATAGGTAATCAAAGCTCCTTCCATTCTGTTTTCGGCGTTGTATAAGGCATCTCCTCCAAACCTGCTACCCGTGGGTTGCTGATAGGCAGCCTGGTAGGCCATTGGCGGATCGAATGCTTTAAAATCCTTACCGAGTATACCCGGATCTGCAGCGATAGCTCTCAGAGGCCTTATATCATCCAAGACCCAGGCGGCGCGACCAAATGTTCCGATTACAAGATCATTCTCCCTGGGGTGAATAACAAGGTCTTTTGTAGAGACCGTTGGGAACCCTTCTGTCCATTTCTGCCATTTATTGGCAGCATCGAAGGAAACATAAAGTCCGTCATCTGTTCCCAGGAATAAGAGGTTTGGGTTTTCCGGATCTTCAACGATAGAAAGGGTATAGCTTTGCACATCTGTCTGATCTACTATTCGTTCCCAAGTCCTTCCGTAATCGCGGGTTCTGTAGGCATAAGGTGTGTAGTTAAATCTTCTGTAATCATTTGCAATAAGCAATGCTTCACCTCGGTTCCTCGTAGATGCTTTGATCTGTGGGATCCAACTTCCTTTGGGGAGCCCTTTTATGTTTTGAGTAACTTCTGTCCAATTAGCACCTCCATTTTGAGTGATATGAACCCTACCGTCATCTGTCCCTACCCACAGCATATTCCTTTCTACGGGCGATGGTTCTATGACCAAAATGGTGCAATGGTTTTCAGCACCGGTGGCATCCATAGTTAGACCTCCACTTTCACTTTGTTTCAGTTTCTCCGGATCATTGGTTGTTAGATCTGCTGAGATCACTTCCCAGGTAAGCCCTTTGTTGGCGCTTTTATGCACAAACTGACTTCCAAAATACACGGTGTTATTATCAAAAGGATCTTGTCCTATTCCCGCATTCCAATTAAACCTCAATTCTGTTGTCGCATCTGGAGGTGTTGGTCGAACCGAGTAGTTATTCCCTGTAATATGGTCGTACCTACTAACAAATCCCTGCTGGCTCATAGCATATCCGTAGCGCGAATCGTCTTTGTCCGGAACCACGTCAAAGCCATCGCCAAAGGCTATCTCCTGCCAATAGCTATTGCGTATCCCCTGATCTTTCCAGACATAAGCCGGACCTCTCCAGGAGCCATTATCCTGCATGCCACCATAGACATTATATGGAAATTCATTGTCTGTGCTAATATGGTAGAACTGCGCAACCGGGAGATTCCCAATAAATCGCCAGCTTTCTCCTCTGTCTCTTGTTATATTCATACCCCCGTCATTTCCATCGATCATAAAATTTCCGTCCTCGGGGTGTATCCACCAGGCGTGATGATCAGGGTGTACACCATTATCTACTCCATATGCCGGCATCAATTCAGTAAAATTCTTGCCGCCATCTTCTGAAACATTCACATAGGTAAAGACCGAATAGACCCTGTTCTCATTCTGAGGATCTACATAGATCTCGGAATAGTAGAACGGCCTGTTGCCAATATCACTTTTGTCATTGATCTTTTTCCATTTAAAACCCCCGTCTTCAGATTTGTATAGTGCATTCTTTTTAGCTTCAACCAATGCATATACTACTGAGGGTTTACTACGGGCCACTGCCACGCCTATCCTTCCTAGTTCTCCTTTTGGAAAACCATCCTCTTCACTGATCCTTTTCCAATTGGCACCTCCGTCATGGGTCATATAAAGTCCACTACCGGGACCCCCAGATTTAAAGAACCATGGATCTCTTTTGTGTTCCCACATGGCTGCGAACATCTTATTGGGATTGGTGGGATCCATTATAAGGTCGGCCACACCGGTCCTATTATTTACAAAAAGCACTTTAGACCATGATTTACCCCCGTCCGTAGTTTTAAAAACCCCTCGTTCCGGATGCTCTCCCCAGGGTGAGCCTATAGCCCCTACGTAAACTGTATTAGGATCTGTGGGATCAATTAGGATCCTATGGATATGCCTTGTTTTTTCTAGCCCCATGGCCATCCAACTTTTGCCACCATCGAGGGATTTATATACTCCGTAGCCTCCGTTAAGACTGTTCCTTGGATTACCCTCTCCTGTACCAACCCAGATTACCGAAGGATTGCCTTGTTGGATAGCAACGGCTCCTATTGAGGCTGTTAATTCCTCATCAAAAATAGGTTTCCAGGTAATTCCGCCCGAAGCCGATTTCCATAGCCCACCCGAAGCCGTTCCTACATACATAATATCCGGTTCCACATGTACAACGTCAATAGCAGTAACCCTTCCGCTCATCCCGCCAGGACCAATATTACGTGGTTTTAGGTCCTGAACAAGGTCCATTTTAAAGTTTTGAGAGAAGAGAGATACGGATGCCAAAAGCATCAAGGAGAGTAGTCCTTTTTTCATAGTTAGTGTTAGTTCGTGGTTTGTTCGCTAAATATACCAAAATCACTTCTTGTAATTCTTAAATAGTTGTTAATGAAGTCGGTCTTTTGTTTACTTATTATGGCATTGTACAGCAATTCCAAAAGTGGGTACCATACATATTTGAAAGGATAACGGGTATATTTGTCCCAAAACCAGACATGAATTATTCTAATAGCTTATTACTTGGGTGCCTATTCGTGGGAATGGCTTTCTACATTGTGGGTAATTTACTTAGGACCTATCCCCCTAAAAAGATCAATCATTGGTACGGTTATAGAACACCTTCCTCAATGAGATCTCAGGAACGATGGGATTTTGCACAACTCTATGCTGCAAAGGAAATGATCAAACACGGATTTATACTTACGATGATAGGAATTTTATTCGGGTTTTTCTTCCAATTTGATGAAACTATCAATGCTATCCTTATTGTTTCATTGGTACTATTGAGTAGTATTTCAATGATAGTTTTTACAGAAAGGGCCATAAAAAAGAACTTCAAGGAAAGAAAATAATTATGGCTGAACAAATAGATTATTCGATATTCTTGTAGACCTCACCATCCTTCATAACAAAACCAACCTCCTTTACTACTCCAATATCTTTGGAAGGATCACCTTTAACGGCTACAAGATCGGCCAGAAAGTCTTTTTTTATGTTGCCTACATTAGTTAGATGAAAGACCCTGGCATTAACGCTGGTAGCAGCTTTTAAAACATCTAATGGTTTCATGCCATATGAGACCATAAGTTCCATTTCGCGGTAGTTCTCTCCATGGGGAAAAACGCCGACATCACCTCCAAAGACGATAGTTACGCCCGATTTAAGTGCCAGGGTAAAAGATCTTTTCTTTGCTTTGATCCTGTCTGTATCTGCATCCTTTTCTTTATCCCATCCTCTATATTGTTCTATGGCATCGCCAGCAGCCAGGGTAGGGCACAGGGCAACTCCATTCTCTTTCATTAATTGAAATATTTCTGATGTTCCTCCATCACCATGTTCAATGGTTTCTACGCCGGCCATGATCGCACGGCGCATTCCTTCCGGCGTACTGGCGTGTGCCACCACATAACTTCCTGCACTGGTTGCTGTAGCTACCATGGCTTCCAATTCCTGTGGTAGAAAAGTGGGCTCTGATGGAGCTCCGGGAGTCCATCTATAATCGGCATATACTTTAATAAAATTAGCGCCATTACCAAGTTGTCTGCGAACGGTCTTTATCACTTCAGCTATTCCACTGGCAGTTTCTGCTCCCAAGGGAACATTTACTCCGTCATGAAATCCTTTTGGACCATACGCTCCTGTGGCAACAATGGCAGGTCCGGCCACTAACGATCGAGGTCCGGGTATGATCCCTTCATCTATGGTCTTTTTTAAGTAAACATCGGTATACCCGGCCCCTTCAGCTCCAAGATCTCGCATGGTTGTGATTCCGGCCATCAGAGAATTTTTGGCATGGACGGCGCCTCGGATCGCTCTTTCCGCAGGAGATTCCTTAAGCACCTGATCATTCCAGGAAGTCTCATTATATGGGTGTAATAGTAGGTGCGAGTGACCCTCAATGATGCCAGGCATTAGTGTCATACCCGGTAAGGAAATTTTAGTAGCGCCAGCAATCGTCTTTAGTCCGGCATGGGCACCTGCATACGTTATCAGATTCTTTTCTACCAGAACAACCCAGTCTTTATGCATGGATTCCCCATCGAAAACTTGCTCTGGCATCAAAAGGGTTTGACTTAAACCAGTATAGGAAGCAAAGACCATGACGACCCAGCTAACTTTTAATAAGAATGATTTCATGAAAATTAGATTTTTAAAGAATTCCACACAATCTGATTATTGATTTTCTGCATGTGAAGCAATGACCTTTAGTTTTTTGTCGATCGTTTTTCTGTCTATCCATCGACCACCAATCATAACCCCGTCTAATTTTTTTAGTGCCTTAATGTTTTCCAAAGGGTTTTCCTTAAGCAGCAGTAAATCTGCAACCATGCCTTCCTTTATTTGTCCAAATACTTCTTGCTGATCAAAATAAATAGACGGATTTAAAGTACCACTTTTAATGATCTGTAGAGGAGTTAAACCAGCGTGTATCATTCCATCAATTTCATGATGTATGGAGAAGCCGGGCACATTGAATAATTGTGGGGCGTCCGAACCTAAAAGGATACCATGCCCATTGTCTTGCAGGGCTTTTATCAACTGGAGTCGGATAGCATTGAACCGCTCCCATTGAGGTACGTTAAAATTGGTGCTTTCCCCCATGGTCTGTTCTTTGCGGATCTTCCAATTAGTGAGTGTAGTTACCGGCATATAGATCATTTCCGGCTCGTTGAGGAGTTGATCAGCAGAAACAGGAGCGAACCATCGTTCGAACAAACTTTGGGTGGGAACAATCCAAACCATATTTTCTTTGGCTATTGAAACCAAGGAAGGGATCAAAGTGGTATCGGTCAGCATTGTAAAATTATAGCCAAAAAATCCGTTTTCTCTCGGGTTTACTCTGGTATTCTCCGGTACCAGGCCTTCCAGAAATCCGTCAACATGGTCAATGGACGCATATCCGCTTTTTAATGCATGCCTGATACCCACATCAACAGGTACATGGCCTGCAAAAGGAATATCCACTTCTTTTGCTGTTGCTACTACCTGATCAAACACTGTTCTTAAAATGCCGGGATGTATTTTTAGAAAGTCGTATCCATCCTTTTGATATTGGGCAACCTTTGCTTTGGCTTCCGCTGTAGTTCTTACGGTGTTGCCATTTAGAGAAGGGCTGGAGGTGAAGATCCTTGGACCTAATACTTCGCCCTTGGCCACTAGTTTTTTTAGTTCGAGGTGAGACGGGTGTCCCAACATCCCTCTTATAGTGGTAATGCCATTGGAAAGGTATAGAAACAAGGTTTCTTCCAATTGTTCCTGAGAAATAGGGGGAGACGGAATGTGGGCATGCATTTCTGCCAGCCCAGGCATGACATACTTACCTTTCCCATCAATTACTGTTTGAAAACCTCCGGTATCCTTAACAATACCCGTAATACGCCGTATTTTCCCCGAATCTATTTCGATGCTTTGGTGTTCAATGATCTCACCGGTGCTGACATCCAATATGGAAACATCTGAAATAAGAATTCCCGATGATTTCTTCTGTTCGGGTACCGATTGGCAGAATCCAAGGAGGAGTGCGCAAATGAGAATAAAAAGTCGTTGCATTGCAATGGTATTTTATCAGTTTACAAGGACATCTGTCACCTTGTAAATGTTTCTGTTCTTTGAATAGGTAAGGTAGAAAGAATTACCGATTTAGAAACCTTCTCAATCCTATAAAAATGAAAATAAAGAGAGAAAAACCTATAAAAAAAGGAATGATATAATCTTTTAGATCAAAAGCGAGCATACCGCCAATGATCAGTAATTGAAAACCAAGACCAAAAGTAGATATGGCGGTCATAAACCACTTAGGGAACTTTTTACCGGTAACCGCATTGCTGTCCAGATGGTAAATTATCTTATCAAATGGGCCATAGAAAAAACGATAGATCTTGAAAAGGAGGGTTACATATTGTTGTTTTTCCCCTGCCATGGCCTTGGGAACTTCTTTTTCAAAGATCCGGCTGGTGGTATCCCCATGGAATCTGGTCCTTAATATTACATAGTAATAATTGTACAGGGTCCCCTGTAATTGAAGCCCTATTATGGCAAGAATAGCATATATCACAGATGCTTGGGTAACATACCAGATAGTTGCAAAAAGGAGGATGTTTAGGATTATATCCGAAATAGAATCGAAGTAGCGGCCTGTGTACGACGGGGTTTCCTTAATTCGGGCCAATTCGCCATCGGCCGCATCGAGTATTGATTTTAAAACTAACAGTGCCGCCGCCGTCCAATAGTATTGAAACAAAATACAAAGGGTTGCCAAAATACCGCAAATAAGAAAGAGGAGCGTTACATGGATGGGAGTTATAGTAGTATTTTTTAGGTAAAAGGCAATTTTTTCCCCGGCAGGCCTGCCATAATCGGACAGGTCCAGAAAACGATATTTCTTAGGCAATTTAGACATGATCCTAAAGACATCATCACCCGTAATTTACAAAGAACGAAAACACGCTGGCTGTGTAAGAAAACACGATGGTTTTACAAAGATATCTTATTTTAAACAGAAGGGGATTTTAATCTAGCCTGATGGTTTTTATATAAAGCTTGTTGTCGACCACCAACTGGGTTGCGTTAGGAAGTTTTTCGCTTTTCCATTCCATTGTAGGAAAAAGCCAATGTTCTTTATCACCAATATAAACACGTACCGGCATATCAAAATCTTCAACAACATTAGTATACCTGTAGGTAATATTATCTTCATCTATGTTATATTCCAGCGTCGGGATCTTAGTAGATCTGAGGTATTGGTTAAAAAATGCGGTGAGGTCTATTCCTGTTTGTTCACTGAGATAGTTTTCAATTTGTTCAGTGGTCACTGTTTGATGATAAAATTCCGAATTCATACCTCGCAGAATACTCCGCCATTTTTCATCGTCTTCTAACAGTTGCCTCAGCGTGTGAAGCATATTGGCTCCTTTATAATACATATCCGAAGAACCAGCTTTGTTCACTCCGTACGGACCAATGATGGGTCTGTCGTTTCTTATATTTTTACGGGTGCCCACCACATATTCAGACGAGGCGGTTTTACCCTGGTGATAGTTGAGGTACAAATTTTCAGAATAAGCGGTAAAGCCTTCATGTATCCACATATCTGCTATATCCTTATACGTGATATTATTGGCAAACCACTCGTGCCCGGATTCATGGATAATGATAAAGTCGAATGTATTTCCCCATCCGGAACGGGAAAGATCATTTCCTAAATAACCGTTTTGATAGTTATTTCCATAGGTAATGGAGCTTTGATGTTCCATTCCCAGATACGGGACTTCTACTAATTTATAACTATCCTCATAAAAAGGATAGGGTCCAAACCAGTGTTCGAAGGCCTGTAGCATAAGCGGCACTTGCTTAAATTGTTGCTTGGCCTTCTCCAGATTATCTCTTAAAACATAGTAGGAAAGCTCTAATGGGCCTTTCTCACCGGCATAGGTTTCACCGTAAGAAACATAGTCACCAATATTTACATTCACTCCGTAATTATTGATCGGGTTGCGAACGTACCAGTCATACGTTTTGGTGTCTTCTTGTTCATGTACTTCTTTTAGTCTTCCATTGGCTACAGCTACAAGATCTTTTGGTACTGTAACACGGATTGCCATACTATCTACTTCATCGTACATATGATCCTTATTGGGCCACCAAACGCTGGCCCCAAGGCCCTGACAAGAGGTAGCAACAAAAGGTTGTCCGTTTTCATCCATGCTCCAGGAAAATCCTCCATCCCAGGGAGCTCTGATCGCTTCCCGGGGATTTCCTGAGTAGGTGATCACAATTTCGTTAATCTCACCAACTAGCTGAGGTTTTTCGAGGGTAACGAAATGGGAATACCCTTTGCTTGTATAAGATAATGGCTGCCTATCTTGCTGTATGCTCAGGATCTTTAAGGGTTGCTGAAGATCTATTTGCAATACCTGATGTGGTATAATTACTTTATAACGAATTGTATTTGATCCTTCAATAAACTTTTTCTCCGGTTCTACTTTTACCTGAAGGTCATAGAAGGTCAGGTCCCACCATGCTCTTTCCGGTGTTATACTTCCACGAAGGCTGTCTTGTTGAGTAAACATCTGAGCTCTACCACAAAAGCTAAATAATACGGTTAGAACTAGAGTGTAAAGTGGACTATATTTCATTGACTTCCTGTTAGGAATTAGAATTTATTACTAAAAGATACGCATAATCACTGGCCTCAAGAATTGATTGCATATCGTTTGTGGTCAAAAGATTTTCAAGCGCTTTTTTCTTATTTACCGCATTTTGATAATATGACTTTGATATCAGATAACCTAGGGCATATCCAAGATCGTGCGGTCTGCCTTCAATAGATCCGCCGTTATACAGCCAATTAGAAAGATCTTCTGAGAATAGTTCCTCTTGCAGATCTGATGAAATTATCTCAAAGTTATCCGGGGAATTTAGGTAATCTAATTGTACTGATTGAATGGGTTTTCCAGTTGAAAGTTCTACCAAGAAATCACATACTCCTTCCTCAATGATCTTGTAAACAACCTTATCTCTATTCACTTTGTCCCCATAATTTTGCTGAAAATGCATAAGTTCATGTATGATAAGTTGAGGAAGCATACTCATTTCCATAATTGCCTCCTTTTGCCAATCATTTAGCTCCGTTACAGGCATTCCATCCGATCTGCCATACATGTCTCCCCCAATAAATAATCCCATTTCAGAGGCCGTACCACCCGAATTTAATAAACCGGGAACCATATAGACCTTTGGGAATACGGCATTAGGGTAGAGTGTTTTAAAGGTCTGCATCGCCAACTCAGTTTGTTGTTTCAGTCCCTCCACATTTTGTTTCTTTAAATACCCCCGGAGATAGGTATAATATTTTGGAGAGCCATTGATCATCTGTCCATACATATTTTCCAGATTGTAATATCTAATGGCATAATAGTCTCTGATTTCGGGAGGACCTAGTAATATATAATTCTTTAAAAACTGTTTGGCACTATCCGGATTTGTTTTGGCTTCCTCAAAATAGGGCCAGAATTGATCCATTGACCTCATTTCCAAAGTAAAGTTTGAGATATTATGAAGTTTTACTTCCAGAGAATCAAGACGTTTTTTTAAGCGGCTCATCTCCATAGAGTTTAATTCAACCAGGCCTGGATATTGCTTAAGAATGGTAGGGTTGGCCATTCCATGATCTATAGCTTTATGGATGAGTAATACTGTGGAATCTAATTTATCCGCAAGCTGATAAAGTGAAGCAGCTTCCATATAAAGCTCTGATGATCTGAGGTCAATATTAGCCTTAACGATCTCTCTTGCAATCTCATCATAACGTTCATTGCGCTCCATTTTCTCGTAATCTTCGAAGAGGATATTGAGATCTGGAAGATAGCCGGTGGCGGCAACGGAAGTATTTTCTTTTTGGACCTCTCCGCAGCTAAAAAGTAGGGTACAAAGACAACCTAATAGTCCTTTGCTCAAAAAATGATTTGCAGTCATTATTCTTTAATTCCGGAATATACCATTTGGAAAGACCACCGGACTTTCAAATCCTTCTGCACTAATCGCGGCAACACCAAAGAAAAAATTATCGATTACGATCCCTTCCAAGGTAAACTCATTAACATCGCCTACCAATCTACTATGTTCCCAGGTAGGAGAGGTGGTGTCTCGCCAGTAGATCTTATACTCGGCGGCGCCTTCAGACTTGCTCCATTTTAATATAGCAGAAGGTGCAACAATACCGCCTATCTGTACTTCTGCAGGTGCTGGGGGCGCCCAGGCCAGAGAGGCCAGGTTAATAGCATTCACAGCCGTAAGCTTTTTGGCATATTCAAAATTTACATGTTCTAACACATCGCCGTAAGCAATTCCATTTTCCACCCGGATATCCTGATGCTGCTGGGTGTAATTCTCGTGTGACTCCATGATCCTGATCCCAGCAAAGCCCTGATCATTAAATGGCCTGTGATGGCCACCACGACCAAATCTATCTAGTCGGTAAATTAGCATGGGGTTCATTTCCGGCATATACATCCTGGTGGTCTTATGGATATAGCGAGCTAATTGTCTGGAAATACCATCTACCTCTCCTCCGTAAAATCTTCTTGCATTCCGTTGTCGTTCTGTTTCCGTTGGCGGTACAGGTTCTGAAAAGATCCTGAAATCTCGGTTGCTTGTCACCCCATCTACACCTGTGATATTTCCTATCATATCGTTATTCAATACCCCTACAATGTCCCATCCTTTTTCTTTCGCAAAGGCCGCGAGGAATTTACCACCATACAAGCCTTGTTCTTCACCAGATAAACCAACATAGATTACGCTATTCTCAAAACTATATTTTGAAAGAACCCTTGCAGCCTCAATGGTTCCGGCCATACCACTTGCATTGTCATTCGCTCCCGGAGAATCGGAGGTGTAATTGGTTGGATCACTTACTCTAGAATCTATATCTCCACTCATGATAACATAGCGGTTGGGATACTTAGTGCCTTTTTGTATGGCCACTACGTTTACGACCATCACATCTTTAACAATTCGTTGATTATCGCCTTTTTTTACTAATTCCTGATGATAAAATACATTCAGGCAGTCATTGCAGGCGGCTGAAATATTTTCAAACTCTCCTTTAATCCATCGCCTTGCTGCACCGATACCTCTGGTCGCAGAAAGGGTATCACTTAGGGTATGTCGTGTACCAAAATTGGCGAGCTTGGTCACATCTGCTTCTATTCGTTCCGAAGAAACCGCATCAATGATGGCGTATATATCGTTCGGAGATTGACCATATGAAAGTTGTAAGGAAACAAATAGTGCAGTAAAAAAGAAGTACTTCATAATAATGTTTTTCTGTATTTTTTATCGAACCAAACAGCGTGAAGGTAACATAATGGCCCTAAAAGACCATAAAAGAACCCTGGAGCCCCAAAGTTAATACCAACTTTTAAAACACCTAATATAATCGACATTATTGCCACCAGTACATAAAGAGAAAAATGGTGTGCATAAAAAAGCAGGTCTATGGAAGTTTGAATTGATCTTGTCTTTCTAAAAGCCCTGTAGTACATAAGAGCGTAGCACAAAAAGATCATAGCGAAACCAAAGCCATACATTATAAACAAGGAGGCTAGTTCATCACGGGTTATAGCTTGAAGACCTATCCAGGAATTGATCAATGACTTTAATGGAAATACGTAATACAGTACTACAAAAAGCAGCACAGAGTTCAAGGCAATGATCCAGTTGTCTATATAGGAGTTCCTTCTGAAGAAATTGTAATGTACCTTCCATAGCATCACTAAAACAAAGAAGCTGGCTCCAAAACTTATAAAATTGGTAGCCTTGGCCCCTGTTATCCAAAGGCTTGCATCCATATCCAGTGTTACAACCATCAGGGTTGCGGCAAAAGCAAACACCCCGTCACTAAAGGCTTCCACTCTGTTATTGTTATGTACGAACTTCATAGGGTCTATTATTAATTACCAGGAACTTCGGCTACGAAAACCAATTTCCCGGAAATGCTATTAGTGGCGATCCTCGAAATCTTCGAAATTTTACTTTTAGGAAATTCTGTTAATACCTCCCATTGGCCGTAGTCCAGGCCGGGCGTAAGTTTTATGAGTTGATTGTCATTTCCTGCCAGAATGGTTCCATTTATTAACCAGCAAATGTCCTGAACTCCCGCAGGCAACGCAGCTATTTTTTTCGTCGCTCCGGAAATAGGGTTCATTGATTTTATTTCAAAAATATCATCTTCTTTGCTAATAAAACTTATAAGTTCAGAGTTAGGGATCTTATGAAGAGATCTCCCAACATTTTTTTGAAAGGTATAGTTGGTCCCATCCTTTATATTTGAAACTACAAGGTCCATTCTATTATCAACCAATACGGAGCAAACAAGGATATTAGGATCATACCAAAGGTGATATCCTACTTTCAGATCTTTGAGAAGTACTTTAGCCGATCCTGTATTATTGTCATACTCATACAATAATTGGGTTCCATCTGTATCTAGTCTAATAGCAGAAATTGATCGTTTTCCCGGGATCTTCGAAGGCGAGTACTCACTACCATTCTTTGTCTCCGATTTCCATTGCAAATCATCCTTGTTCAGGGCGTAGGCAGCAATATCGGTTTGGCCATTGCGTGTAGAGGAGAATAATACCAGGTTATCATTGTAAAAAGAGGGTTGATTGTCATACCCCGGATTGTTGGAAATATTCTGTAAATCAGCAAAACGAATGCCTTCTGAATTTGTCTCCAGCGTAACAACAAATACTTCAGTATTGGTCTGGGAATAACTTACAAGGGAACAAGCGCTAAAAATTAATATTAGAAGTATTCTTGGATACTTACACTTTTTCTTCTGTAAACCGTTTGAGTAGGTCGCGTACATTTTTTATGCTGTCTAGATAGAATTTGGCCTGCGTTTTCTGTCTGCCCACCTTTACGGTAACAGCTGTCTTTGGCAATTCCTGAAACATAAACTCGTCTGTCCAGTCATCTCCAATAGCAAATACAAAATCATAAGTTTCCTGAGTAAAAATACGCATTGCGGCTCTTCCTTTATTCACATTGCTACTTTTTATCTCCATTACTTTATTGCCATTCAATACACTAAGATCATCATTTGCGATAAGACTACGCAACACCGTATTTAGTTCTGAGGCCCTCTTTTGTCCAAAGTCGGGGTCTATTTTACGGTAATGCCAGGCCAGGGAATAATTCTTCTCCTCAATAAAACTTCCGGGAGTTCTGTCAACAAAGGACTCCAGTACCGGCAATATCTTTTCCATCCAATCTTTTTTCACATTTTCCAGCATCCTGAAGTCTGATCCCTTTTCTGAAAGCCATACGCCATGCTCGGCGATCATATTGTATTTTTTCTTTAAAAACCAGCGCTCAAAGGTTTCCTTATCGCGTCCACTTATAAGATACACATCTGTATTTGCCAGAGCAGTTAGTTTGTCTATCAGCTCATATAAGGAGGCATCGGGGGCTGCTTTCTGAGGATCATTGTGAAACCCGGCCAGGGTACCATCATAGTCTAAAAAGAGTAATCGCTTTTTCGCATCTCGGTATTGGGTCATGATGGAGTTGGTGAGATCAACAGATAAACGCCTGGTTACAAAGGTTGGATCCTTATCGCGCTGCAAGGTTAGCGATCGCATAAAGTCATTTGCCCATTTTTCTACGTTGTAACGCTCCAGCCTTTTTTGTAACACAGAATTCCTTTCTTTTTGTTCCTCAACCGGCATTTGGATCGCCCTGTGAATTGTATCTGCAATTTGTTCAAAATTATTAGGATTGATCAGCAGGGATTCGTTCATTTCATTTGCGGATCCTGCCATCTCACTTAAGATAAGAACCCCTGTTTTATCCGTACGAGTTGCTACGTATTCCTTTGCGACAAGGTTCATCCCATCCCGTATAGGGGTAAGCCAGGCAATATCGCAAGAAGTATAAAGATCTATAAGGTTATCAAAGGGCATAGAACGATAGAAATACCAAATGGGCGTCCAGCTAACAGTAGCCAGTTCTCCATTGATCCTGCCCACCAGTTCATCGATCTCTCTTTTTAATAATTGGTATTGAGGAACATTAGATCTGGATGGAACGGCCAGGATAATCAGACGGACCTTTTCCTTGTATTGCGGATACTTATTTAAAAAATATTCATAGGCATTCAGGCGTTTTGCGATGCCTTTAGAATAGTCCAAACGGTCTATAGAAAGTAGAAATTTAGCATCGGGGGAAGCTTCTTTGTGTTTGTTGAGTCGCCTTTGAAGTTCGGATTGGTCTTTTTTTGAAAGCGACCTATGTTGTTTAGCGGCTTCGCTGAATTTCGCATAATCGATCCCCATTGGGAATGAATCTACTTTTACAACACGATCATCTGAATATATGTCATTAAAGCTCACGTCTAATCCTAAAATACGCCGAACAGAGCTTAGAAAATGCCGTTCATAGTCATAGGTATGGAAGCCAATAAGGTCCGATCCCAACAAACCCATTAATACTTCTTCCCGCCAGGGCAGTGTCCTGAATATCTCATAGGACGGAAAAGGAATATGGAGGAAAAATCCAATAGAAATATTGGGACGTTTTTCACGAACCATTTGAGGAACGAGCATTAGTTGATAGTCATGAACCCATATGATATCATCTTCTTTGGCTTCGGCTAATATGGCATCTGCAAACTTTTGATTTACTTCTTTGTATGTGTTCCAGCTAGCGAGTTCAAACTCTGCGTATTCAAGGAAATAATGAAATAGAGGCCAAATGGTACGGTTGCTAAAACCGTAGTAGAACCCATCTACTTCTTCGGTGGTCAGCTTTACTTTGGAAGATCCATGTTTGGCCAGGGCCTCATCTATCTTACCTTCGAGCTCAGGAGGAATCTCTTCCTCAGTGAGGCCACTCCATCCTATCCAGAGGCTTTTCCCTTCAGAATGAACAGATTTCATTCCGGTAGCTAAACCTCCTACACTTGGTACAGCATTGATCGATCCATTATCAATTTGCAATTGAACAGGCAGGCGATTTGAGATAATGATAGTTTTGGCCATAAAATGAATGTTTTTAACCCCTTTTAGCTTTAATTTCTCTAAATTTCGTCAAATTGAGGCGTAATTGCAATGAAACCAAAATTTTTACCAGATTCTCATTTATGGATAACTTAGATTATGGAATTATAGGAAATTGTAGAAGTGCGGCACTTGTCTCCAAAACGGGTTCTATTGATTGGAGTTGCTTACCAGAATTTAATTCTTCTTCCGTTTTTGCCAAGTTACTCGATGAAAAAAAGGGAGGAAGTTTCGGGATAAAGGTAGCACCTTCTTATACTATAAAACAACGGTACAAAAAACACACAGCTGTACTTATAACCAGGTTCAGTGAGGGAGATAATATCTTTGAGATACACGACTTTATGCCTCGTTATCTCAAAGGAGTTAATTCCTATTATGGTCCTCCGGAAATAGCCCGATTTATAAAACACATATCTGGCAAACCTAGTTTTAGTGTTCACTATGAACCAAAGTTGGCATATGCTGTTGGGAAGACCCTTACCTATGTAAAAAAGAAGTTCATTGTAAGCTTAACCCAGGGTGAAAAGTTTGAGACGGTTTTTCTTTATTCCTCCTTTAATAAGAATGCTATTGTAGAGGGAGGAGAAATGGAGATCACCGAAAATGGTTATTTTCTGCTGGCATACAATGAAAAGATCTTTCAGCCAAGTACCCGCAAAGTGTATCTGGAACTTGAAAGGACAAAGGTCTACTGGCTAAACTGGAGCAATAAGACTCCCAATTATAAGAAATATAATGCCCAGATAAGCCGCAGTGCTATAACGCTTAAATTACTTACTTATAATAAAACAGGGGCGGTTCTTGCAGCCGCTACTACTTCCTTGCCGGAAACCATAGGGGAGGTCCGCAATTGGGATTATCGTTTTTGCTGGATCCGTGATGCGTCTATGGCGATCAAGGTAATGGCAGATCTTGGACATACCAATGTGGCCAGAAGATACTTGCAATTTATTGTGGACCTTATTCCAGATAAGGATGAGAAGTTGCAGATCATGTATGGCATCAATAAGGAAAAGAAATTAACTGAAAAAACCCTGGATCATTTAAGTGGTTACAAGGGATCTAAACCCGTAAGGATAGGAAATGCCGCCTACCAGCAAAGACAAAACGACATTTATGGTATTTTGATGGATGTGCTCTACGAACAATTGAATAAACACAGCACCGATATTGAAAATGGAGAGGAATTGTGGGGTATCACAAAAGGAATTGTCTGGATCGTTTCCAAACACTGGGAAGAGCCAGATAAAGGGATTTGGGAATTCCGTACGGAAGACAGACACTTTACCTTTTCAAAGGTATTGTGCTGGGTTGCGATAGACCGGGCCATCAAAGTGGCAAGGATCTTTCGTAAAACCAGGAAAATAGAAAAGTGGAGCCTATTGGAGCAAACGATCAAAAAAGACATTATGGACAATGCATGGAATGATGAGGTGAAAGCCTTCACCCAATCCTATGGTTCTCCCAATTTAGATGCCGCCGTACTTTTGATGGAATCCTACGGTTTTATCCCGGCAAAAGATCCAAAATTTGTGAGCACTGTAAAAGCCATTGAACGTGAACTGAGCAACGATGGCTTGTTGTATAGATATAAGAATGAAGACGATTTCGGATTACCTTCTTCTTCCTTTACTATCTGCACATTTTGGTTTATCAATAGCCTTTTCAAGATAGGGGAAGAAGAGAAGGCGATGGCCCTTTTTGATAGACTATTAAGCTACAGTAATCATTTAGGTCTTTTTAGTGAAGACATTGATTTTAAGACCAAAAGACTGTTGGGTAATTTTCCACAGGCCTATTCTCATCTGGCGTTGATAGAATGCGCCATCAATTTTTCAAAGAAAGCTACGGAACAGCAGGTTCTCGAATCTATGCAGTAATCATAGAATCCCCCTTGAGCTTTATTAAGGTGAGCAATTCCTTTAGATGGACCATTGTGGTAAACGGATTCATGATAGTAGTTCTAAGAAAGTGTATTCCGTTGATCTTGGTTTGAACAATGTAAAAGTTACCTTCATCCAGTAAATCCTGTCTTATCTTTTGGTTGATTTGATCTAATCGATCTTGGGATGTACCCTGATCCACATAGCGAAAACACACAATGTTAGACATGGGGGTAGTGGCTAACCGTAATTTCGGGTCTTTTTTGATCTGATCTCCAAATGCCTTCCCCAGATCGTACAGTGTGGTCACATTCTGATCAAAAACGGCTTCACCGTAAGACTTAAAAAGCAGAAACCACTGCAGACTCATCATGGTCTTAGTACATTCAAAAGTTTGTTTGGCAAGATTATACCAATCTTCCTCTTCCGAATGTTGCAAGAGATAGTCTGCATGTTGACTAAAGGTAGTATGGGAATTATTTCCGTCTCGAAAAATTAGTGCGGTAGTAATAGTAGACATCAACATCATCTTATGACCGTCTATTACCACAGAATCAGCTTTATCGATCCCTTCCACTGTATGTTTGTACTTTTCTGAAAAAATGGCAGCTCCCCCGTGAGCTCCATCCACATGAAACCATATTCCTTTATCTGAACAAAACTTACTTAAGGCCGTAAGATCATCATAGATCCCTGTTGCTGTAGACGGGGCACTACCTACTAAAGCAAACACCTCTATTCCCTCGTTTTGTGCATCTGAATAACACTTTTCCAGGAGTGCGGTGTCTATTGAAAAATCTTCGTTTACAGGCACTTTAATGATCCCTGCCGTTCCTAATCCCATGATCCTGGCAGCTCTGTCTACACAGTAGTGTGCCTCTGCAGATACCATAATGCCTAATTTTTCAGAGTTCCCTGCGTTCCAAACGTCATGTGGTACCTTGGCCTTTCTTGCGGACAGAAGAGCGGTAAGATTGGCAAGTGTTCCACCGGAAGTAAGGAACCCCCGTGCTTCTTTGTTAAATCCCAATTTTTTGGCCAATAGATCGGTTACTATTCGTTCTATAGCCGTGGGAGCCATTCCCATTTCATATACTGCCATACCATTGTTGAGGAAGGAACTAACGAGTCCGGCCAAGGCTGCCTGTGGGGCTGGGGCACATACCTGATGCCCAAGATATTTAGGATGATGCACATGTGTTGTATGTTTCAAGACTTCCGGAAAGAATTCGGCTATCTCTCCTTTTTCCTTGAAGTGAGACCAAAATCTCTTCTCATCCTCCGGTAGATTCCATTGAATGACACGGTCATTTTTTTGATGTAAGCTACTATCAAGGTGGTTGGCCAGGATATCAATTAGGGCATGTCCTTGTTGCCGAAATCTTGCAGGAGAATACACCTCTTTTAAGATATTATTTATCATATCGTTATCTGTGTTGGCAATAGTGATCAAAAGAACTTTTAAGGCGATCTTCAACTGCTAAAATAGCGAGAAACGTGCATAATTAATTACATTTGGGACAGAACAAACAAAAACATCGTAACATGAAATTAAAAGTACTGTTTTCATACTTTTTAATGGGGGCATTAATTTGGTCCTGTAGTGAGAATTCCTCGAAAAAATCAGCGATATCCTCGGATGAGACTTCCTTTGACTATGTCGTAGAACAATTTGCAGATATTCAGATCTTGCGGTATCAGATCCCCGGATTCAATGAATTAAGTATTGAACAAAAGAAACTTGTCTATTATTTATCTCAGGCCGGTTTGGCCGGAAGAGATATTATGTGGGATCAGAATTACCGACATAATTTGCAGATCAGAGAAGCTCTTGAAAAGATCTATGAGAATTATGAAGGGGATAAAGAGACCGAAAACTGGATGGCGTTTGAAACCTATTTAAAAAGGGTCTGGTTCTCTAATGGGATACATCATCACTATTCCAATGATAAATTGGTTCCGGGATTCTCACCCGAGTATTTAACTGAACTTCTGAATGAAACGAATACAGAATTAAGTGGGGATCCTTTTAATGTGATCTTCAATGAACGAGATGCCAAGAAAGTGAACAAAAAGAAAGGAGTAGATAATGTTGCAGCTTCAGCAATAAACTTCTATGATCCTTCTATTACAGATAAAGAAGTGGAAGAATTCTACGCCAGTGCTTATAAAGGTCCTGAGGGAAAACCGGTTGAAACAGGTCTTAATACTAAGTTGGTAAAAAAGGATGGCAAGATCATAGAAGAAGTTTATAAATCGGGCGGACTTTACGGTAGTGCTATAGATGAGATCGTTAAATGGTTGGAGTTGGCAAAGGGCGTTGCCGAGAACGAGCAACAAGCCAACACTCTGGCATTGCTTATTGAATACTACAAAACTGGCAATCTGGATACCTGGGATGAATATGCTATCTCATGGGTCAATTCAAAAGAAGGAGATATTGATTGGATCAACGGTTTTATTGAAGTATACAATGATCCCAAAGGGTATAAAGGATCTTATGAAAATATTATCCAGATAAAGGATTTTGAAATGTCTAAACAAATGGCGGTATTATCCGAAAACGCACAATGGTTCGAGGATATGTCCCCATTAATGGAGGAACATAAGAAAAAGAATGTGGTTGGAGTTTCCTATAAAACAGTGAATGTGGCGGCAGAAGCAGGAGACGCTTCACCAAGTACGCCAATTGGGGTTAATTTACCAAACAACAACTGGATTAGACAAGTTCATGGTAGTAAATCTGTTTCTTTAGGGAACATAATTGATTCGTACAATAATGCAGGAGGTTCCGGACGTTTAAAGGAATTTGCAAATGACAAAGAAGAGATCGCATTTGAAGAAAAATATGGAAAAACTGCCTCTAAACTTCTCACGGCGCTGCACGAGGTGGTAGGCCATGCTTCAGGCCAGTTGAACGAAGGGGTAGGACAGCCGAAAGAAACATTGAAAAACTATGCTTCCACTATGGAAGAAGGGCGGGCAGATCTTGTTGGCTTATATTTTCTGATGGATCCGAAATTGCAGGAATTGGGCCTTACCGACAATTATGAGGAATTGGGTAAGACTGCCTATGATCGCTACATTAGGAATGGTATGGTGACACAGCTGGTGCGAATTAATCTTGGAGATGACATAGAGGAAGATCATATGGTGAATCGCCAATGGGTCTCTTCCTGGGTTTTTGAGAAAGGCATGGCAGATAAAGTGATAGATAAAGTAGAACGCGATGGCAAGACGTATTACAATATCAATGATTATGCAAAATTACGAGAACTGTTTGGCCAATTACTTCAGGAAACTCAGAGGATTAAATCGGAGGGTGATTTTAATGCCGCACAAGACCTGGTAGAAGGGTATGGGATAAAAGTAGACCAGGATTTGCATGCTGAGGTGCTGGAGCGTAATTCAGTATTTAAGTCGGCGCCCTACAGCGGTTTCGTAAATCCTGATTTAATGGCAGAAACCAATGATGATGGTGAGATCGTCACTGTTACTATAGTGCAACCGGAAACTTTTGCAGGACAGATGATGTCTTATTCAAAAAATTATGGTTTTCTTAAATAAAATAGCCACTATATAAATACAAAAACCGCCCGTAATGGGCGGTTTTTTATTCAATAAATAAGGAAATTCTTAACTATCAAAAGTATAGGCATTGTCTGCCGCTACCTTATCTGCTATTTGATTTCTTAAAGCTACCACATTAGGCTGATTGGCGTATTTTGTAAATCGCTTTAGTCCCATCAGCATCATTCTTTGTTCATCACCTTCTGCGAAGGAAACAATAGCCTCTTTTCCTTTTTTGATGACTATATCTACAGCATCATATAAATAAAGTTGTGTCATTGCGATCTCAATAGCCTGAGTCTCTTGCCCATTGCGTTTGGCATTTTTTTCTGTACGAAGTAAGGTAGATTCTGCCATATAGATCTCGATAAGAATATCTGCCGCCGCCAACAATATCTGCTGATGTGCTTCCAGTTCCGGACCAAATTTTTGAACCGCACTTCCTGCGATCATCAAAAAGACCTTTTTGAGTCTGGCGATCAAATCTTTTTCTTCAGCAAATAATTCAGAGAAATCCGGAGTGTCAAAGGAAGGGATACCCATCAATTCTTCACCTACGGCGGTTGCAGGGCCAAGGAGGTCTACATGACCTTTCATTGCTTTTTTAACAAGCATGCCTACCGCAAGCATTCGGTTTATTTCATTGGTACCTTCATAGATCCGTGCGATCCTGGCGTCTCTCCAGGCTTTCTCCATTGGCGTATCTGAGCTAAAGCCCATACCTCCAAAGATCTGTATACCTTCGTCTGTAGTGTCCTGAACATCTTCAGAAACCGCTACTTTTAATATAGAACATTCAATAGCATATTCTTCAACACCTTTCAATTCGGCATCTTGATGTGAATCACCCTCGCTTTCCCTGATGGCGATACGGTCTTCTATGTTTTTGGCAGCACGGTAGCAAGCAGATTCACCCGCATATGCATTCGTGGACATTTGAGCAATTTTAGCCTTGATTGCGCCAAAATTTATAATTGGTGTCTTAAATTGTATGCGTTCATTTGCATAATTAACAGCCTCATTTAAAACGCGTCTTTGAGCCTCTAAACAAGCAGCGGCCAGTTTAATTCTACCTACATTCAAGGCGTTCATGGCGATCTTAAATCCATTCCCCCTTTCAGAAAGCATATTTTCAACAGGTACTTTGGTTTCATTAAAAAAGACCTGACGGGTAGAGGAGGAGTGAATACCTAATTTCTTTTCTTCCTCACCCATGGAAATTCCATTCTTTGGATCATTTTCTACTATGAAACCGGTTATGTTCTTGTCGTCTCCAATTCGTGCAAAAACTATAAATACACTACAAAAACCGGCATTGGATATCCACATTTTTTGTCCGGTAATGTTGTAATGCTTTCCATCCTTGGAAAGAACAGCCTTGGTTTTACCAGAGTTGGCATCGGAGCCTGCTCCCGGTTCTGTTAGACAGTAAGCACCAAACCATTCACCTGTGGCAAGTTTAGGCACATATTTTTTCTTTTGTGCTTCGGTACCATAAAGAGTAATTGGTAATGTCCCTATTCCTGTGTGGGCACCAAAGGCCGTGCTAAAGGACCCGGTTGCACCAGATATATAATCGCATACCAGCATAGTTGAGACAAAGCCCATACCCATGCCTCCGTATTCGGCCGGTACTGCAATACTTAAAAAGCCCAGCTCCCCGGCTTTTTGCATGCACTCCTTGGTAAAAGTGTAATCTTTATTTTCAAAACGTTCCCAATGGGCCCAGAGTTCGCGGTCCACAAATTCCTTGGTACTGTCGCGCATCATCTTTTGCTCCTCATTGAGGTCTTCCAGGGTAAAGACGTCTTCACATTTGGTTTCCTTTACGAGGAATTGGCCACCTCGTAAAATATCCTTATTAATAGTTTCTGTACTCATCGCTTTACTATTTTTTTATAATTCTAGTTTAAAAATTCAAAGATCCCGGCGGCACCTTGCCCGGTACCTACACACATAGTTACCAACCCGTGCTTTCCATTCATTTTTCGTTTACGCATCTCGTCAAAAAGTTGCACCGATAATTTAGCACCTGTACATCCCAGCGGGTGGCCTAAAGCAATGGCTCCTCCATTTACGTTCACGATCTCCTGGTTTAGATTCAATTCTCGGATCACGGCAAGGGATTGCGATGCAAAGGCCTCATTCAATTCTATTAATTCCAATTGATCCTGTTTCATTCCTGCTTGTTTCAGCGCTTTTGGAATTGCCTTTACCGGGCCAATTCCCATGATTCTGGGTTCTACACCTGCGGCGGCATAATTCACCAATCTGGCAATGGGCTCTAACTTCAATTCCTTTACCATTTCCTCACTCATTACCAACACAAAGGCTGCCCCGTCACTCATCTGTGATGAATTTCCTGCGGTGACACTACCGCCAGCTGCAAATACCGGCCGTAATTTTGCCAACACCTCTTTGGTTGTATCCGCTCGAGGTCCTTCATCTTTATTAACGATATATTCTGTACTTTCTTTTTTCCCATTGGAATTAATAAAGGTGTGCTCTATGTTGATGGGAACGATCTGATCCTCGAACTTTCCTTCCTTTTGTGCTTTTAGAGCTTTCATATGGGAGTTGAAGGCAAATTCATCCTGATCTTCTCTCGAGACCTTGAATTGTTCGGCAACAGCCTCGGCTGTTAAGCCCATCCCCCAGTAATAATCTTCATTGCCTTCCTTAGCGGCAGCATAGTCTGGAGTAGGTTTGTACCCTCCCATAGGGATGTAACTCATGCTTTCTGCCCCGCCGGCAATGATACAATCGGCCATTCCCGCTTGTATTTTCGCAGTTGCGATGCCAATGGTTTCTAATCCCGAGGCACAATACCTATTTACGGTAACCCCTGGAACATCATCGATCTTAAGGCCCATGAGGGAAATGAGTCGGGCCATATTAAGTCCCTGTTCGGCTTCCGGCATGGCATTCCCCACTATCACATCATCAATTCTTTTTTTATCTAGCTGGGGTACCTCTTTCATCAGGTATTCAATAGTTTCCGCTGCCAATTCATCAGGACGCTTGAAACGAAATAGGCCTCTGGGTGCTTTTCCAACGGCAGTTCTGTATGCTTTTACGATATAAGCTGTTTTCATGTTCTTAATTTCTAAGGGGTTTACCAGTTTTTAGCATATGTTGAATCCTTTCCAGGGTTTTTCTTTCCGTACAAAGCGAAAGAAAGGCTTCGCGCTCCAGATCGAGGAGATATTGCTCACTTACGTAGCTCGCTTCAGACAAATCGCCTCCGGCCATCACATAGGCCAGCTTATCTGCAATTTTCTTATCGTGTTCGGAGATATAATGACCGGCTTCCATAGAATCGGTTCCCACCAGGAACATACCCAGGGCTTGCTTCCCAAGAACTTTCACATCGGTTCTATGTGCAGGTTGGGTATAACCGGACTCAGCCATTAATTTTGCATGAGCTTTTGCTGTTGCAATTTGACGATCTTTATTGACCACTACTATATCTTTACCTTTTTGAAGGACACCCAGATCAAACGCTTCATACGCCGAGGTGGAGACCTTCGCCATTCCAATGGTTAGGAAATATTCTTGAAGGACGTTTAGTTCTACATCATTCTTTCTGAAAATATCTGAGGCTCTAAGGGCCATTTCTTTAGACCCACCTCCGCCGGGGATAACTCCAACACCAAATTCAACCAGTCCCATATAGGTTTCTGCCGCTGCAACTACCTTGTCTGCATGTAAGGATAATTCACAGCCACCACCCAAACACATGCCGTGTGGTGCTGAAACCGTAGGAATGGCAGAGTATCGCATTCTCATCATGGTGTTCTGGAACATTTTGATCGCCATGTTGAGCTCATCGTATTCCTGTTCCACAGCCATCATAAAGATCATACCAATATTGGCACCTACAGAGAAGTTAGCTCCCTGATTACCTACTACCAGACCTTGAAAATCCTTTTCAGCCATATCAATGGCCTTATTGAGGCCCATAAGAACATCTGCCCCTATGGTATTCATTTTGGATTGAAACTCCACATTTAATATGCCGTCGCCCAGATCTTCAACTACCACGCCGCTATTCTTAAATACCTCATTGGATTTCCGAATATTGTCGAGAATGATAAAGGCATCCTGACCGGGCACCTTTTTCATAGCTTTCTCCTTAATATCATAAAAGTAGGTAGCACCTTCTTTTACTTCATAAAAGGAGGTTATCCCTGCAGCTTTCATATCTAAAACCCATTTCGCAGCCTTTTGGTTTTCGGAAGCAATAAGGTCTAAGCCTTTGTCCAAACCAATGGCATCCCAAATTTGGAAGGGTCCGTGTTCCCAGCCAAAGCCGGCCTTCATAGCATCATCTATCTTGTATAATTCATCAGAAATTTCCGGAATTCTGTGTGAAACATAGGCAAAAAGCACTCCAAAACTCTTTCTGTAGAATTCACCTGCCTTGTCTTTCCCACCCACCAATATTTTAAAACGGTCTATGACCTTATCTACGGTCTTGGTTAGTTCAAGGGTAGCAAATTTTGCACTCTTTTTGGAACGGTATTCCATGGAGTCCAGATCCAGGGTAAGGATCTCACTTTTCCCATCGGGCATCCTTTCCTTTTTGTAGAAACCCTGACCAGATTTACTTCCAAACCACTTGTTATCAGACATGGTCTTGATAAAGCCTGGCAGCTTAAACAATTCGTGTCGCTCATCCTTTGGGCAATTGTCGTAAATACCATTGGCTACATGAACAAGGGTATCCAGGCCAACCACATCTACAGTGCGGAAGGTGGCCGACTTAGGTCTGCCGATCACAGGTCCGGTTAGTTTATCAACTTCTTCTACTGTGATCCCTAATTCTTTCACAGCGTGAAACAGGCTCATAATACTAAAGATGCCGATACGGTTTCCAATAAATGCCGGCGTATCTTTTGCCACCACGGAGGTTTTGCCAAGAAATTTTTCGCCGTATCCGTTCAGAAACTCAAGAACTTCTGGTTTTGTTTTTGGACCGGGGATGATCTCAAAGAGTTTAAGGTACCTGGCAGGATTAAAAAAGTGTGTTCCACAGAAATGCTGCTGAAAATCTTCACTTCTCCCTTCGCTCATAAAGTGAATCGGGATCCCTGAGGTATTAGACGTAATTAAGGTACCAGGAGTTCTGTGTTTCTCCAGATTTTCAAATACTTGTTTTTTAATGTCGAGTCGTTCTACGACAACTTCAATGATCCAATCTACCTCAGCAACTTTGGCGATATCATCTTCCAAATTTCCTGTTTGTATCCTTTTTGCGAAAGAGGTGTGATAAATAGGGGAGGGTTTAGATTTTAGGGCAGCAGTAAGGGAATCATTTACCAAACGGTTCCTCACGCTGCGATCTTTTAAACTTAGGCCTTTGGATTTCTCCTTTTCGGTGAGTTCGCGAGGAACAATATCCAATAACAAGACTTCCACGCCAATATTTGCAAAGTGACATGCAATGCCACTACCCATGATTCCGGATCCAACGACGGCTACTTTTTTAATGTGCTTGTTCATTAATGAGTTGTGTATTAATTAGTTGTTGATTCTCTATTGTATATTTTTTTTTCTGATATTACCTGGTTGATGGTCTCCATTACCTCAAAAAAACATTTTAATTGTGTCTCAGATAGTTGATCCTTCACTACTTCATTGAATCTCAAAACTGCATCTTTAGAATCTTTTCGTTTCTCCAGGCCAAAGGGTGTTAGATAAATAAGAACGCCTCTTCCATCTTCAGGATTCGGTTTGCGTTCTATGAGTCCCTTTTCTTCCATACTCTTGAGTATTCGTGATAAACTTGTTGCTTCCATTCCCATTTTGGGGCCAAGAGATGTGGAAGGTGTTCCTTTTTTAGGATCAATGCTTAACAGCGTAAAACCCACAGCCATGGTAGAGTCAAATTTCTTAGCTTCTTCATTATACATTCTTGCTACCATTTGCCACGTGGCACGCAGTGTGTAATCTATCGTTAATTCTTGCATAGGGTGTTTTAATCCTTCCAAAGATAAGAAAATTTATTATGCATGCATAATAAATTTAGAATATTTTACAAGTAGTATTCCTAATAGGGCAACCTTGGTTTAGCTCCCGTATTTGCTAATAAGAATAAAATGGATCTTTAGTAGTCACCAAAATACCAAGGTATGTCCTCCAAGGATATTTTTATAAAGTTGGAATATAAATCATGTTTTAATGCCCGTAGATCTCATTATAAAGAGGCAGGTATTTTTCTTTGATGATCTTTCGTTTTAACTTCATGGTAGGAGTGAGGTGCCCGCCTTCTACTGTCCAAAGGTCTGGGGTAAGTTTAAAGGCTTTTACCTTTTCCCATTTGGCAAATTGTTCATTAGCCACATCTATCTCTTCCTGAATGCGCTCAAGCAATTTTTCATCCTTTACAAATTCTGAAGGTTCCCCGAGGGTTTTATGATGTCTTTTGGCCCATTCTGCAAGAAATTCAAAATTCGGTTGTATTAGGGCTGCCGGCATTTTTTCACCTTCCCCAATAACCATCACCTGTTCAATAAAGCGCGATTGCTTTAACCTGTTCTCCAGGAGTTGAGGGGCCACATATTTTCCGCCAGATGTTTTGAACATTTCTTTCTTGCGGTCTGTGATACGCAAAAATCCTTCACTATCAATTTCGCCAATATCACCCGTATGGAAATATCCATTCTTAATTACTTCCTTTGTTTTTTCCGGGTCCTTGTAGTAACCCATCATCACATTAGGACCTTTACAGAGAATCTCCCCATCTGCAGCTATCTTAACTTCAATCCCTTCAATAATCTTCCCCACAGACCCAATTTTCCATCCGTGGTCTTTTTCACAACTCACAGAAATAACAGGAGATGTTTCGGTAAGTCCATAGCCTTCCATCACAGGAATGCCTGCTGCACTAAAAATACGAGACAATCTTGTCTGCAAGGCAGCACTACCCGAGGTCATGGTCTCCAAGTTACCTCCAAGACCTTCTTTCCATTTACTAAAAATGAGTTTTCTCGCGATAGCTAATTTTTTCTCATACCACCAACCATTGGCTCCATAAGGTTCATATTTCAAACCTAACTTCACTGCCCAGAAAAATAGTGACTTTTTAATCCCGGTAAGTTCCGTGCCTTTGTTAATGATCTTATCGTATACTTTTTCCAACAGCCTGGGGACCACCGTCATTACATTAGGTTTTATCTCTTTAAGGTTTTCACTTATTTTATCGAGACCCTCTGCAAAGTATACACTTATGCTGCAGTATTGATAAAGGTATAAGACCATTCGTTCAAAAATATGGCAAACAGGCAGGAAGCTAAGAGAAGAACTTCCAATTCCCAGCGGAATTCTTGGCTGGCTGGCAATCACATTAGAGACAATATTATTATGAGAAAGCATAACCCCTTTGGGTCTGCCAGTTGTACCGGAAGTATAGATCAATGTAGCCAGGTCTTGAGGCTTTACTGCATTTTTCCGCAGTTCCACTTCCTCCTGATAACTGGTATCCTCACCCAAAGAAAGTAACTCGGTCCAATGCTTGCATCCGTCTATCTCATCAAAAGAATAAATATCTTTTAAAGAAGGTACTTGTCCCTTTATGCTTCTTACTTTCTCCAATACTTCTATGCAGGATACAAAACAGTATTGAGCTTCAGAATGGTTAAGGATATAGGCATAATCTTCTTCTGAGATGGTGGGGTAAATGGGGACGTTTTGTGCTCCGGTTTGTAATACTCCAATGTCCATAATATTCCATTCGGTTCGATTGGTCATTGAGATCACTGCGATCTTGTCATTTGCCTGTACATTGAGCTTTAGTAAAGCCCTGCTTATCATATTGGCTTTCCTGATGTACTCCTTAGTAGATGTTGCCACCCATTCCCCTTTGTATTTGCTTACAAAAGCTTTTTCCAGTGGAAAATGTTCTAGTTGGTAGTAGGGGATGTCGAAAAGTCGAGTGACACTTTGCATACGTCAGAATTAATGGTTCTTGCAAAGTAAGAAAAGGGAGTGGGATTTTAAAATGGGATTGACAAAATTAAGAGTGATTTATTTTGAATTTGGAAATTAACCATTGATAATAAGACAAAAGAAGTGCAATTAAGAATTGGATTTCAACCAATTCCTGGCATTGACAAATGCTTCTAACCAAGGGGATACATCGTCCTTTCTGGAAGGGTAATGTGCCCAATTCCATGGAAAAATGCTTCGCTCAATATGTGGCATGGTCACCAGGTGCCTGCCTGTTTTATCGCAGAGCATGGCTGTATTATAATCGCTACCATTTGGATTGGCAGGATATTGATCGTACCCATAGGTTGCTACAATTCCATAATGATCTGCCGAATACGGCAAAGAGAACTTTCCTTCACCATGGGATATCCATACTCCCATAGTAGTACCTTCCAGGGTTGATAGCATCACCGAATTATTTTTTTCGATACGCACCGAGGTAAAATTGCTTTCGTGTTTGTGGGAGTCGTTGTAGGTCATTTTTCCATGTACCTCATGATCAGGATTAATAAGGTCTAACTCCATAAACAGCTGACAACCATTACAAATACCAACTGACAAGGTATCTGGTCTGGCAAAGAATTTTTTAAGGGCGTTACGGGCTTTTTCATTGTATTTAAACGCTCCAGCCCATCCTTTGGCACTACCTAGCACATCCGAGTTGGAAAATCCGCCTACGGCACCAATAAAACTGATCTCTTCCAGGGTCTCCCTTCCGGAAATAAGATCTGTCATATGTACATCTTTTACATCAAATCCTGCAAGGAACATGGCATTGGCCATCTCACGCTCAGAATTGCTTCCTTTTTCCCTTAGGATAGCTGCTTTTGGCCTTTTGCCTTCAATTTTAGGCATCTCCCCATTAAAATGCTTTGGAAAATGGTACACCAGGGGTTGTTGTTTGTAATTCTGATATCGTTGTTTTGCCAGATCTTGTGCCGTCTGTTTGCTATCTAACAAGTAGGATGTTTTAAACCAGATATCTCGCAGTTCATATACATCCATTTTTAATTCATCCTCTCCATTGGTAAGAAGCAGTTGGTGATCATTGTTGACAGATCCTATCTTATGAAAATCTATGCCAGCCTTTGACATTACTTTTTCAATAGAGCTGTCTTTTGCCTGCAGAACAATCCCCACATTTTCTGAAAAAAGCAATTTTATGGTATCATCTTCGCCTAATGATGTAAGATCTAATTTTGCTCCTACATTATTATCGGCAAAACACATTTCGAGCAAGGTGGTGATGAGTCCGCCGGAAGCAACATCGTGTCCGGCTACTATTTGCTCATCTTTTATAAGTCCTTGAAGTACATTAAAAGAGTTCTTAAAATAGGCGGCATCTGTGACCGAAGGAGCTGTATGCCCCACCTTGTTAAGGACTTGAGTAAATGAAGATCCTCCAATAGCATATTGGTCTTTGGACAGGTTGAGGTAATACACAGGTCCTTCATTTACTTTAAACACGGGTTCTACCACTTTGGTAATATCACTGCAATGGCCCGCAGCAGATATAATTACAGTACCCGGAGACAGTACTTCCCGCTCCTGGTATTTTTGTTTCATTGAAAGTGAATCCTTCCCGGTTGGTACGTTTATGCCCAATGCGATCGAAAATTCTGAAACAGCCGTTACCGCTTCATACAGCCTGGCATCCTCTCCCGGATTTCTACAAGGCCACATCCAGTTGGCTGATAAGGAAACGGAGGTAAGTCCATATTCCAAAGGGGCCCAAACTAAATTGGTCAATGCTTCTGCAATACTGTTAAGGCTGCCTGCCTTGGGATCTATCAGTCCAGAGATTGGAGAATGCCCGAGGGAAGTAGCAATCCCTTCTTTTCCTTTAAAATCCATCGCCATCACTCCAACATTATTGAGCGGAAGTTGTAGGGGACCTGCGCATTGCTGTTTTGCTACCCTGCCACCAACACAACGGTCTACTTTATTGGTAAGCCAATCCTTGCATCCTACAGCCTCTAATTGTAAGACACTTTCCAGATATTCTTTGAACTTATCCAGACTATATGCAGGGTTTTGGTAGTCTCTTTGTATTGAGACGTCTGTCATAATGGTCTTTGGGGAACTGCCAAACATATCTGCCAGTTCCAGGTCCATGGGTTTTTCATTCCTTTTGGCAGAAGTAAAAGAAAAACGATGATCACCTGTTGCAATACCAACCTCATACATGGGGGCTCTTTCCCTGGCAGCTATCCTCGCCAGAAAATCACTGTCCTTGGCACTTATCACAAGACCCATACGTTCCTGAGATTCATTTCCAATGATTTCTTTCGCCGAAAGGGTAGGGTCTCCAATAGGGAGTTTATCCATATCTATGGCACCCCCTGTTTCTTCTACAAGTTCAGACAGGCAGTTGAGGTGTCCGCCTGCTCCGTGATCATGGATAGATACCACTGGGTTCGTATCATTTTCTACCAACCCACGGATTGCATTGGCTGCTCTTTTTTGCATCTCAGGATTAGAACGTTGTACGGCATTTAGTTCAATGGCCGCGCTAAACTCACCCGTATCGGCACTAGATACGGCCGCTCCACCCATACCAATACGATAGTTGTCGCCTCCAAGTAGTACGATCTTATCGCCTTTCTTAGGTTTATCCTTTAAGGCTTGTGATGCCTTGCCATAGCCAATTCCTCCGGCCATCATAATTACCTTGTCATATCCCAGTACCCTTTCATGTTCCTTATGCTCAAAGGTTAAAACTGAACCGGCAATTAAGGGTTGGCCAAATTTGTTTCCAAAATCTGAAGCCCCGTTAGATGCTTTTATTAAAATATCCATCGGAGTTTGATATAACCAGGGCCTTTCTTTAACTCCATCTTCCCAGGATCTCCCTTCTTCCAGTCTGGAGTAGGAGGTCATATAAACTGCCGTACCTGCCAGGGGCAAAGAACCTTTTCCTCCGGCCAGTCTATCCCGGATCTCACCTCCGGAGCCGGTGGCAGCTCCATTAAAAGGTTCTACCGTTGTTGGAAAATTATGTGTTTCAGCTTTCAGAGATAGGACAGAATCAAAAGAGGTCTCTTTGTAGAAATCCGGTTTATCCGGAGAGGCAGGAGCAAACTGGGTAACTCGCGGACCTTTTACAAAAGCTACATTGTCCTTATAAGCTGAAACAATTGTATTTGGGTTTGTTTCTGATGTTTTTCTGATCAGTTTGAAAAGAGAATATGGTTTTTCTTTCCCGTCAATTACAAAAACTCCATTAAAGATCTTATGTCTGCAATGCTCTGAGTTCACCTGACTAAATCCAAATACTTCTGAATCTGTAAGTGGCCGACCTAATTTTTTAGACAAGGATTCCAAATACTCAATTTCTTCCTCGTTCAAGGCCAGGCCCTCTTTCTTGTTATAAGCGGCAATATCCTTTATAGATAAAATGGATTCAGGTTTTATGGCTATAGTAAAAATATCCTGACTAAGACCATTATATTTTTGTGACAGCATAGGGTCAAAGGCTTTGAACTCTTCTGTCACCTTTTTAAACTCTTCTATTCTGACGATACCGGAAATTCCCATGTTCTGGGTCATCTCAGTGGCATTTGTACTCCAGGGGGTGATCATGGCGGCTCTGGGGCCTACAAAAAAAGCGTCAATAGACGCTGATGAAAGGCAGGGAAGATCACCAAATAACCACGTCAATTTTTCTTTATCAAGATCATTGAGCGTGGCATTCGTATCTACTGCAAATATTTTTAATGAGGGATCCCCGAAGAAATAGATCATGTGCGAGGTATGTTGAGGTTTTTAAGAAGCCACAAATTTACACTAATTATGTGTTTTTTTAATGGCGAATAATGAACAGTTTTCAAAGGTGATTGTTCATTACTTTTTTGGCCTGCAGATTTCTTATGAGCTTAGGATCTTTGCAATAATGCCATATAAAATCCGTCATAGCCGGAACTGTGCGCATAGATATGTTGTTCCTTCACCAGTGAAAAATCCTTTCCTTCCTCACTTTGTAAGAAGGTTTCTACCTGTTTGGAATTTTCCTGAGGCAAGATAGAACAGGTAGCGTATACCATTTTGCCACCGTCATTCACCATCTTACTGTAATCTCTTAACAGGTCTTTTTGAGTTTGAAGGATCTTTTCAAGGGACGAAGAACTCAACTTCCATTTAGTATCTGGGTTGCGTCTCAGCACGCCCAGACCTGTACATGGTGCATCAATAAGTACCCTGTCTGCTTTTTTATGCAACTTTTTGATCACTTTAGTACTATCTATAAGTCGGGTTTCCAGGTTATGAGCGCCATTTCTTTTTGCTCTGCGCTTTAATTCATGAAGTTTATTCGCATAGATATCAAGGGCAATAAGTTGTCCTTTATTTTCCATCAAGGCAGCCAGGTGAAGTGATTTACCGCCTGCGCCTGCACATGCATCCACAACCCGTAATCCGGGAGAAACATCTAGTAAAGGCGACACTAATTGAGAAGAGGCATCCTGTACCTCAAAAAGACCTTCTTTAAATGCCTCAGTTACAAAAACATTGGCTCTTTCCTTTAGTTTAAGGGCATGGGGATAACCTTTTATGGCGTCAGTATCAATACCTTCATCTAGCAATCTTTTTCTTAAAAATGGCGTTGATGTTTTTAGTGTATTTGTTCTCAGTACCACCGGAGCTAATTCGTTCAATGCATGAAGCTCCTTGGTCCAGAAAGCTTCGCCAAGTGCTTTGACGCCAGTTTCATCTAACCAGTCGGGAATAGATTCCCTGTATTTTCTAATTTTTGAAAGCTCATCGAACCGCCCTTTGATCCTTCTGGTTGGGGTATCCTCTAATTGTTTCCAATCCGGGAGTGAAATTCCACGAAGCACGGCCCAAACTGCAAAGAGTCTAAAGAAGTTGGCTCTATTAAAAGGTTCTTTAACTTCAGCAATTTCTGCATACAGCCGTTTCCATCGCACTATGTCATAGATGGTTTCTGCAATAAAACCGCGGTCTCTTGAACCCCAACGCTTATCTCTTTTCAGGATCTGTTCTACGGCTTTGGAGGCGTAAATTCCTTCATTGAAGATCATGTTGAGTCCATCTACCACCCCGAAGACTAAATTCCTATGTAATCGCATTCCAAAAATTTAGACCGCAAAGGTACCCTTTTGAGTAGGAAACCCTTTATTTTTGAGTAAATTAAATACCATGCGCTCTTTCTTTATCTTTTTTATTTTGCTAGTTGTCTGGGGATGCACAGATCAACAACCATCCCATAATTATAGCAGTGTTGATGTGAGGATCCTTTTTAATGATTCTGTAAGCATACGGGCGTTGGAGGTTATGGAAGGGAGTGTTGGGTTTGCCGGAAACGGGGGAGTTTTTGGTGCTATTGATCTTAAAAGCCAACAGATACGAGCAAAGCAACAAAGGTTCGATACAATTTTTCCCGAATTCAGAGCTATTGCACATACCCAAACCGACTTTTTTATGCTTTCAGCCGGAAGGCCTGCACTTCTTTTTAAAACAGGGAACCAGGGACTTATGGATTTGGTATATTCAGAAGATGAAGAAGGTGTCTTTTATGACTCCATGTCTTTCTGGAATGATATGGAAGGATTGGCCATTGGTGATGAGATGAATGGGTGTTTGTCTATTCTGATCACCAGAGATGGTGGAATTTCCTGGCAGAAGACGCCATGTTCAGAGTTGCCGGAGGCTATAACTGAAGAAGGGGCATTTGCAGCAAGTAACACAAATATTGCAATTAGTGGCGATCATACCTGGGTAGGAACTACAGAGAGTAGAATATTCTATTCCCCAGACAAAGGACAAAACTGGCAGGTATTTACTACACCTGTAATAAATACTGAGCCAACTCAAGGGATATATACACTTGATTTTTACAATGACCAACTTGGGGTGGCCTTGGGAGGAGATTATACACAACCAGATTCAATGACCGGGAATAAGGCGCTTACCAAAGATGGTGGTAGAACCTGGGAATTAATAGCGGATGGTAACATCCCCGGTTACAAGAGTTGTGTACAGTTTGTACCTAATGGGGGAGGTAAGGAAATGGTAGCCGTTGGTTTTACAGGCATCACATATTCTCAGGATTTTGGTGCTAGTTGGGTGAACCTATCCGATGAACCTTTTTACACGCTTCGCTTTGTGAACGATTCCATAGCATATGCTGCCGGCAAACACCGCATTGGTCAACTTAGTTTTAAATAAAAAAGGGTAGACATTGTCTACCCTTTTTCCGACTAACATACGACTCCTTTTATAAAGTCAACCCAAATCTAATTATACATAAACAACTTTGTATGTTCTGCCTATTTTTCGATAATGAATCCCTTTGTAGGCAAAATATTTTCTTCCTTTAATATAGACCACTCTATGTCCTCTTGGTAAGGTTCTAAGGACGATCCCTCTTGGGGCAGCACAAACCACATATTTTCTACCGCGGGCTTTGTACCATATTCCTGAGGCAAAGTGATAATTAATTCCTTTGTGAAATAGTAAACGTGGTTTATGGATAGTGGTAACAACGGTACCATGTTTTGGATATACCTTCACAATTCGTTGTGCATTTCCAGCACTAAGCATTCCAAAAAAGGCAATGATCACTAAAACTACTTTAAGACTTTTCATAACAATTAATTTTAATAGGTTATACTACTAAGACCGTCTATTTAAGGCATGGTTTAATGCAAAAGGAGGCTTTACGCCTCCTTTTTTCTGTTTTTTGTCGAATACTGATTATTGTCGCCGTTTCTGTATTTGCTGTAACAACCTCTTTTTAAAGTCGTCCTCTGCTTTGATCAATAAAAAGGTTTTACGCGCTGAGATCAAATTCGTCATCTTCTTTAAAAAAGCTATGTTGCGGTTATTCCTTTCTTCCTGAAGGGCGAGGAACTCGTCCATTAAAGATTGGATCTGTTGATCAGATATGTTTTGGAAGTTCTGCAATCTGTTCCTGATCTCTGTACGTTCACGTCTGCGAATTTTCTCAATCGCAGCTTCATGTTCGTTATATACCGGCCAAAAGACAGCGGCTTCCTCACTTGTAAGACTCAGCCTTTCTGTTATAAAGGCGATCTTAAGCGATTTTATCTTGTCCATGCCTGTCTGTGCACTAAGGAAGCTGCTCGCAGACATAAAGGCAATGATGAGTATTTTACTGATATGCTTCATCTAAGTCGATATTTAATTCATCTAAATCATCTATTGTATCTTCCAGGTAGTTCATGATCTGTTCGTCATCCATTCCTGTTTCCATAAATTCATCAATTTCCAGATTGGCTACCGGGATCACTTCAGCAATTTCATAGCTGCTTAATTCCATTTCCTGAGATTCAAAATAAGAGGTAATATCTATGTCGGCAAGATCATCAAAAGTGATGGTTTGTGCTCTGTTCCATGGTAACGCTATTACCAGCACTAAAATGGCAGCAATAGCCGCAGCTGCGTACAAGTATCTCTTATAAGGTTTCAACTGGATGACCGGAGTCTCTTTCTGGGTAGTGTTCGCAAGGATCTCTTTCTTAAGATCGTCAAAATAGGTATCAGGAACAGCAAACCCATCCTCTTTAGGCAACTTTAAGGCATCTTCTTCCTGCATCCGTTCCTGGATACGCTCTGCGAGCCCTTCAAAATATCCTGTAGGGGTTTTAAAACTGTTCTTTTTAGGTATCTTTTTCATTGTTTAGGTTTGACACTTCTTTCAAGATATGGTTTAATGATTCTCAAGGAAGCCCTCTATTTTCTTGACAGCTAAATGGTAGGATGCTTTTAATGCCCCTACTGATGTTTCCAGTATTTCTGAGATCTCTTCATATTTTAATTCCTCAAAATATTTCATATTAAAGACCAATTTTTGCTTTTCTGGCAAACGAGCTATGGCCTGCTGCAATAGTAACTGGATTGCATCTCCTTCAAAATAAACATCTGCCTCCAGAGTATTTGCTTTACGTTCAATAAACTCATCGCTGCTAACGCCTAGTTTTCTGGATTTGGTTTTTAAAAATGTTAATGCCTCATTGGTTCCTATTCTATACATCCAGGAGTACAATTTACTATCACCTTTAAACTTATCTATATTCCTGTATACCTTTATAAAAGTATTTTGCAAAACATCGTCCGCATCATCATGATCAAGCACAATTCGCCTGATATGCCAGTACAACCGCTCTTTATAGGTTGTAATAAGCACCTCAAAAGCCTTTGCCTGGGTATCTTTTTGCTTTAGTTCTTTAACTAAGGTTTCTTCAGCAATCAAAGTCAGTTTGTTATTCTTGTAAGACGCTTATTTAGTATAAAGGTTTAATATACTGTTCTAAACCTTCTAAAATAGCCATTTAATCGATTTATCAGATAAAGCGAGCTGCGTTTAGGAAAACGACTGCATATCCACCAATTTATGGTACACACCTTTCTTCTTTAATAATATCTCATGAGTCCCTTGTTCAATGATCTTCCCCTTTTCGAGCACTAAAATAGTATCTGCATTCTGAATGGTTGATAATCTGTGAGCAATTACCAGAGAAGTGCGGTTCTTCATTAACTTCTCCAGGGCATCCTGAACCAAACGTTCGCTTTCCGTATCGAGTGCAGAAGTAGCTTCATCCAGGATCATGATTGGCGGGTTCTTTAAAACAGCGCGCGCAATGGAAAGTCGTTGTTTTTGGCCACCACTTAATTTATTTCCGCTATCACCAATATTGGTATCATATCCTTGTGGTAGCTGTTCTATAAATTCATGGGCATTGGCTATTTTGGCTGCTTCCATTATCTCTGCCTCAGTAGCATTCCCTTTGCCAAGTGCGATATTTTTCCGAACTGTATCATTGAAAAGTATAGAATCTTGCGTTACCAGGCCCATTAGATTACGCAAGGACTTTTTTGATAACTGTTTGATGGGCACCCCGTCTATCTTGATCTCACCTTTATCAACATCGTAAAAACGGGTCACAAGATTTGTAATGGTGCTTTTTCCGCTGCCAGACTGGCCTACCAGGGCAACTGTATTTCCTTTAGGCACTTCCAGGGAAAACCCTTGCAGCACCCAATCCTGTTCATATTTAAATGAGATGTCTTCAATGGAAATGGCTGTATTAAACTGTTCAATATGCGTGGGGTGCTCAATATCTTTGATTGGGTTTTCAGTTTCCAGGATCTCCAACACTCTTTCTGCTGCTGCATTCCCTTTTTTAACACTATATGAAGCTTTACTAATAGCCTTGGCTGGCGTTAAAATATTGTAGGCCAATCCCATATAGGCAATAAAGGAAGAGGCATCTAGCGTTTTATCTATAAGCACCATCTTACCTCCAAACCAAAGCAATACTCCAATAACCACAATACCGAGAAATTCCCCTGTAGGGGAGGCCAGGTTCTGACGGTTGAGCAGTTTGTTTGAAAAATGGAAGAAGCGTTCTGTAGAGGCACTAAATGTCTTGTAAAAACGCGATTCTGAATTAAATGCTTTTATAACTCTTAAACCCCCTAGGGTTTCTTCTACAATAGATAAGAATTCGCCCTGTTCCTTCTGTACTCTGTCTGATTTCTTTTTGAGTGATTTTCCGATCCTCGAGATGATTATTCCTGCCAGGGGAATAAAAATAAATACAAAGAGCGTGAGTTTAACGCTGATAAAGAACATAACAGCGATCGTAAACAAGATAGTTAGAGGTTCTCGCACTATCAATTCCAGAATAGAAAGAAAGGAATGCTGTATTTCCAGTACATCTGAGGTGATCCTGGCTATAACATCGCCTTTTTTCTTTTCAGAATAAAAGGAAATAGGCAACTCCACGATCTTTTGGTACATACGGTTCCTGATATCTTTTAAAACACCATTTCTCAGGAACGTAATAAAATACATGGCGAGATAGTTGAAAATATTCTTGAGAAAGAACAGGATCAGCACCAGGGCGATCACCAACACCAGGGCCTGCATTTCATTAGAGTCCGAATAGGAGGTAAGGCGGTAGCTGATATAATCCTGAAAAAAATCTTTTAGAGACCCTATACCTTCATATACGGGTTTTTCATAAACCTTTTCAGTTTGCTTAAAAAGTACATCGAGCATTGGAATAAGCGCAGCAAAAGACAACGCACTGAAAAGGGCATAGAGGATATTAAAAAAGATGTTGAGAAATGCGTATTTCTTATAAGGAACCGCAAAGCGAAGGATCTTTTTGAAATAATTCATTAATCCAAATTCAGTTGTTTCAGGATTCGTGCCAACTTATCTTCTAATGCCTGGTTTACTTTCTTATAATCAGCAACCTTGTCCATAGCTGCGTTTACGCTGAAATAAAATTTTATTTTTGGCTCAGTACCACTAGGCCTTGCTGCCATTCGTGTACCATCTTGGGTAGTATAAATTAAGACGTTAGACGTTGGAAGCGCTATGGGGGTGATCTCACCAGACGCAAGATTGGTTGACGTTGCTGTATTGTAATCGTCTACTCTAATTACGGGCGACCCATCAAGCGATTTTACAGGGTTGGCCTTATAATCCTTCATCATTTGGCTGATCTCTTCGGCCCCTGAAATTCCTTTTTTGGTTAAGGAGATCAATTTTTCTTTATAGAATCCGTAGGCTTCATAACATTTGATCAATTCCTCGTAGAATGAACTACCTGTTGCTTTTGCCTGAGCGCCTATTTCACAGGCCAGTAGGGTAGAGGTCACCGCGTCTTTATCGCGAACAAAATCGCCCACCATAAACCCAAAACTTTCCTCACCCCCTCCAACAAAATACTGTTTAGGATGGTCTACGATCATTTTCGCTATCCATTTAAAGCCGGTTAGCGAAGTCTTACATTCAACGCCATAAGCATCTGCCAAAGATTCCATCATAGGGGTAGAAACAATGGTAGAAGCAATAAATTCATGACCTTTAAATCCGAATTTTTTTCGCTGATCTAGTAAGAATTTGGTCATAAGTATCATGGTCTGATTCCCATTTAACAATTCCATATTACCTTCCAGATTACGCACCGCAATACCCAGTCTGTCACTATCAGGATCGGTTCCTATAACCATATCAGCGCCAATTTCTTCTGCTTTTTTCATGGCAAGGGTCAGCGCTTCGGGCTCTTCTGGATTAGGTGAAACCACTGTTGGAAAATCTCCATCTGGTTTGGCTTGTTCTTCTATTATGGACACTTTGGAGTACCCCGCCCTTGCTAGGACTTCCGGAATAGCCGTAATTGAGGTACCGTGTAAGGAAGTGAAAACTATTGAAAAATCTGCTTTTCCTGGAGCATTAAAATTTCCATTTTTAACAGAGGCTTCGAAAAAAGCCTCATCAACCTCTTTATCTATTAATTGTATAAATTCTTCTTTGGGTTCAAACCGAATTTCTTCAAAAGAAAGGCCATTGATCTCTGTAATGATCTCCCCATCTTGCGGCGGAACTATTTGACCACCATCTGTCCAATAGACCTTGTAGCCGTTATATTCCGGCGGATTATGAGACGCAGTAAGCACTATGCCAGCATGACATTTCAAATAACGAACTGCGAAAGAGAGTTCTGGAGTAGTTCGCAATTCAGAGAATAGATATACCTGAATATTGTTCGCGGAAAACACTTCGGCTACTGTTCTCGCAAGTGTATCACTGTTATGCCGACAATCATAGGCGATAACTACTTTTAAAGCTGTGTCCGGATATGATTTTTTAAGATAATTACTTAGACCTTGGGTGCTTTTGCCCAGGGTGTATTTATTGATCCTGTTGGTACCCACGCCCATCATGCCTCGCATACCCCCAGTACCAAATTCCATGTTCTTATAGAACCTGTCCTTTAGTTCTTCGGGATCTGTATCTATAAGATGTTGAATTTCTTTTTTTACGGCAGGGTCAAAAAAATCGGTTAACCAACTTTGGGCTGTAGTTAGAATATCATTCATGAGGTAAGAGTTGCGTATTTAAAGATAAAATTACGAAGAATATTCCTTAACGCGGGGTGTCAGATTTATTTCCTTCGAAATTGTATATCGAGGTTCGCTCTTTCTTGATCGTACCATGATCTCCCCTAAAAATCCGGCCAAAAAGAACTGTGTACCAATGATCATTGAGGTAAGGGCCACGTAGAATTGTGGACGTTGACTTAGTAGTCTCCCGGTAGGGTGGATAAACAATTTATCAATTCCAAGGTACAGTGCAAACCCGGATCCTATGATAAACATAAGTACTCCAAGCGCTCCAAAAAGGTGCATGGGTCGTTTGCCAAACTTGGAGACAAACCAAATGGTAATCAGGTCCAGAAAACCATTGATAAAGCGGTCTGCCCCAAACTTTGTTTTTCCGAATTTCCTTGCCTGATGTTGCACAACCTTCTCACCAATCTTTGAAAATCCTGCGTTTTTGGCAAGAACAGGGATATATCGATGCATTTCACCCGATACCTCAATTGTTTTTATAACCTCTTTCCTGAAAGCTTTTAGTCCGCAATTGAAATCATGTAATTTTACTCCTGAAGTTTTACGGGCAGCCCAGTTGAAGAGTTTGGAAGGAATATTTTTGGTAAGGGCATGATCGTATCGCTTCTTTTTCCAACCAGAGACCAAGTCATAGTGTTCATTTTGTATCATTTCTACAAAAGCAGGTATCTCTTCCGGATTGTCCTGTAGATCAGCATCCATAGTAATGATGATATCGCCGATGGCTTGTTTAAAACCGGCGTGCAGGGCCTGTGATTTACCAAAATTCTTTAAAAAGCGGATCCCTTTCACACTCAGATTGCTGCCAGCCAGTTGGGAAATAACTTCCCAGGAACGATCTGTACTACCGTCATCAATAAAAATGATCTCATATAAAAAATGATTGGACCGCATCACAGATGCAATCCAATCATGGAGTTCTTGTAAAGATTCTTCTTCGTTCAATAAAGGAATGACAATAGATATGGTCATGGAATATCGTAGCTTCTTCCTTTCAAAAGTACAAATATTAATTTTCTGGTTTCGAATTTTTAAGAATTAAGCCCGGGACCAGTGATAAAATAAATCCAAAGAACAAACTTCCGATTAGACCAAAGGCGATCTGCATTACAGGTGTTGAAAAACTCTTACCCATTTCCATTTGGGCATCTATTTGTTCTACGGATAGTTGACCAGCTGCAATTAGTTGTTCTCTTTGAAATTCGAACGCTTTGGTCATTGTATCGGGGTCTATGAAATTAATCAAAATCTGATTGAATAACACGCCAATTACTGCCCCTACCAGGCTAATACCTACACCAATTTTTAGTGCCTGCCCAAAACTCATAAATCCATCATTGGCTTTTTTAAATTGCATCATCCCAATGACAATAAAGATGATGGTAAGTACAAGACTTACACCCATGACTGCAAACCCTCCTTGGTAATGCATATCAAGGGAATAGAGCATTAAAGAAAAAACTACACTGATAACCCCAAGGATCACTCCAAAGTTTAGTACGTATTTAGCTGTTTTTGGTTGATTTTGTTCCATTTATTTATTCAGTTTTACGATTTCTTGAATATTAAACCACCAACTAATCCTATAACCAATCCCATAATAACATTGAATATGAGGATGACCGGGTATGAGATCCAAAAGTAGTCAATTGTCCCCTGATATTGTTGATCTATTTGGGCAGAAGTCATTACTCCGGCTTCTTCCGCCGCTGCCTTGGTATTTTCAGCAATCTTAGTTGCGAATTCGGTGTCCAGGACGTTTGATAGAAAAATCAAGTAAATAATTCCTATTACTCCTGCGATCAATGATATTCCAATACCTAGTTTAACAGCTTGCCCCAGTGATAATAATCCGCCATTGGCCTTTCTGAAATTAATGATCGCCCAAATCGTAATTGCTACGGCCAATACTATACTTATTACAGTATTGCTGGTATCTTGTGAAGTATGTGCATCCATTGAATATAGCATAAGCCCGAATACGACACTTATTGCTCCCAGGATTAAGCCATAATTGAGTGAAAATGTTCCGATTTTTGGTTTAGTTTGCTCCATTTCTTAGTTAGTTTTACGTTATTTAAATAGTTAGTGCTCGTTTTATGTTAAATGTTACAAATTCAAGATACAATTTTTAAGAGTGTTTTTTGAAGTTCTTATTGTAATATGCTAAAATAATTAATTATATTTGCAGCCTGAAAAAAGAATACCCCTAAGACAATGAGAAAAGGTATACACCCAGAGAATTATAGATTGGTTGCGTTTAAAGACATGTCTAATGACGAGGTTTTTATCACCAAGTCTACTGCAGAAACCAAAGAGACCTTGGACGTGGAAGGCGTTCAATATCCTTTAATTAAATTAGAGATCTCCAGAACTTCCCACCCATTTTACACTGGTAAGGCCAAATTGGTTGATACCGCAGGTAGGATCGATAAGTTTAAGAACAAATACCAGAAGTTCAAAAAAGAGGCAGCTCCTGCCGCTGAAGAAAAGAAAGAAAAGTAAAATTTTCCTGGTAGTACAAAATATTGTAGCGCCTCCGATACGCATCGGGGGCGTTATTTTTTTACTTTTGGTAGAAAATAAGGTTGCATGAATTATATACTCATAGACAGTGAGGTTAGAACCTCCTTACTCCCCTTTACATTTACCAGGCCTGTTGCAGAGATCAGGATAGGGATCCTTACGCTACGGGAAAAATATGAGGCTTATTTAAAGGTAAAAACCTCGTTTAAAACAGAGGAGTATCTCAGGGTGAAATATCCGATGACCCTGGAGACAGACAATATTTTTATTGATTCTTCATTTTTACCGACGTCACAATTGGTTTCTGCCATTCAATCCCTTGAACCGCAAACTGCTCTTATTTATAATGATTTGGTCCTTGCATATAGGTCCGCTGCCGATATTTCCCTTGCAGACATTTCTTCTCTAAAACAAAAGAGCTTCCAAGTTCCATTGATCAGGGTCCAAAATACCTGGGATATCTTTTCGAAGAACGGAGAAGCTTTACAGCAAGACTTTGATCTACTTACAAAAGGCAGAAAAAGCGCTCCTATCTCTAAGACGAATAGGCTGATTTCTCCGGAAAACATATTCTTGGAGGAAGGTGCCAAGGTAGAGTACAGTATTCTGAATGCCACGGAAGGGCCTATTTATCTAGGCAAGGACTCTGAGGTCATGGAAGGAAATATGATTCGCGGTGGTTTTGCACTCTGTGAACGTGCAGTTGTAAAAATGGGAGCCAAGATATATGGACCAACAACTGTAGGACCGCATGGTAAGGTTTGTGGAGAGATCAACAATTCTGTCATTTTTGGTAATTCGAGCAAAGGACATGATGGGTATCTTGGCAATTCAGTGCTGGGAGAATGGTGTAATATTGGAGCCGATTCTAACAATTCCAATCTCAAGAATAATTATGCCAAGGTGAGATTATGGAACTATGCTACTGAGCGCTTTGAACAAACCGGACTCCAATTTTGCGGACTAATGATGGGGGATCATAGTAAGACGGCCATTAATACCATGTTTAACACCGGCACTGTGATTGGTGTGAATTGCAACATTTATGTCCCGGGCTTTCCGCGCAACTTTGTTCCCAGCTTTAGTTGGGGTGGAGCAAGCGGATTTACTACATATCAGACAGCAAAGGCATTTGAAGCCGCAGAAGTAATGATGGCAAGGCGTGGTAGAATCTTCGATGAAAAGGAAGCGTCTATCATGGAACACGTATTTGAACTCACCAAGAAATGGCGTAAGTACTAGATAATCAGACTATAGGGTAGGGGATGTACATTTTACAGACAACACTCAAAGTGTTATCTTTGCCACCCCTTACGATAGGATCAGAAAAAAATGGACAAGAAAATTGCCTTTTATACCCTGGGATGTAAGCTTAATTTCTCAGAAACCTCTACTATAGCTCGTAGTTTTAAGAGCGAGGGCTTCCTTCATGTAGATTTTACAGAATATGCAGATATCTATGTGATCAATACGTGTTCTGTAACCGAGAATGCAGATAAACGGTTTAAGACCATTGTAAAAAAAGCTCAAAAATTAAATCCTGAAGCCTTCCTGATCGCTATAGGGTGTTATGCTCAGCTAAAACCAGAAGAGCTGGCAGCTGTAAATGGGGTTGATCTTGTCCTTGGAGCTACTGAGAAATTCAAGATCACTGATTACCTGAACGATCTAAGCAAGAACGACTTTGGCACCATTCATTCATGTGAAATAGAAGAAGCCGATTTTTATGTGGGAAGTTATTCCATAGGTGATAGGACCAGAGCTTTCCTCAAAGTTCAGGATGGATGTGATTATAAATGCACCTATTGCACCATCCCTTTGGCAAGAGGCATTTCCCGAAGTGATACACTCCAGAACGTATTGCAGAATGCAGAGGAGATCGCTGCCCAAGACATCAAGGAAATTGTACTTACGGGCGTAAATATTGGGGACTACGGAAAAGGGGAGTTTGGCAATAAAAAACACGAACACACTTTTTTTGAGCTTGTTCAGGCTCTTGATAAAGTTAAAGGAATTGAACGCCTGCGGATCTCGTCTATAGAGCCTAATCTACTAAAGGATAAGACCATAGACTTTGTTTCCAGGTCTAAATGTTTTGTACCTCATTTTCACATTCCCCTGCAAAGTGGCAGTAATGATCTTTTAAAGATAATGCGGAGGCGTTATCGGCGTGAGTTATATGAGGAGCGAGTTGCAAACATTAAAGATAAAATGCCTCATGCCTGTATTGGAGTAGATGTTATTGTTGGTTTTCCTGGTGAAACAGAGGAACACTTTTTGGAAACCTATCATTTTCTTAATGAATTAGACATATCCTATCTTCATGTCTTTACTTATTCAGAAAGAGAGAATACAGTAGCAGCTGGTCTATCAGATCCGGTGCCTATGAAAATCAGACAAAAAAGGAGTAAAATGCTCCGTGGTTTATCTGTGAAAAAGAGGAGGGCGTTTTACGAAAGCCAGCTGGGGACTCAACGAACCGTATTATTTGAAAGCGAAAACAAAGAGGGATATATCCACGGATTTACTGAAAACTATGTGAAAGTAAGATCACCATGGGATCCTTCCTTGAGTAATACGCTGCAGGAAGTTGAACTTTCCGAAATAGATGAGGATGGGTTAGTCCGATTTAATTTTGTCTCTGCTGAAATAATTGCATAAAAAAACCTCTCGAAAGAGAGGTTATATTTTTTAAAAAGAGATTAGATTTATTAGATTCGGATCCCTACAGGAAGCATCTCTTTATACTGCCTATTTTTTCTTAAAAATCCTGCTATTTGAGGACTGGTTGGAACAACTCTCAAATTCTTTTCTTGTATATGATGCAGTACTGATTTAATAAATTCTTCTCTAAAACCATCGGTTGTAATTTCTTCTGGAATAACCAATTTGGTAAGGAATACTTTACGTTCCTGAGAAGAATATTCAATCTTTGCCAAATGGCCGTTCACCTTAGTTTCGAACTGTCGCAAGAAACTATTATCAATAATTACTACTTCATTCATATAGATAGATTTAGTTTTGGTTTCAGACAAAAAAATTACGAGCGACTCGTAATTTATATTTTTCTTAAACTGTTCTATTGAGAATAGTTCAAAAACCCCTTAAAAATCCTTGAGGCAGTTTACAAAAGTAATAAAAAAAATGCTATTTTCCTAAATAAAACAAAGGCTAAACGCATATGACCACAAAGAAGATACATGTTTACCTTATGCCGGGTATGGCTGCTAATAGCAGTATCTTTAAGTATATAGAACTTCCACACGATCGTTTTGAGACGCACCTTTTAGAATGGTTCGTTCCCTCAAAGGGAATGAGCCTGGAGGCCTATGCAAAGAAGATGAACTCATATATACAACATAAGGATCCGGTATTAATAGGAGTTTCTTTTGGTGGTATGTTGGTTCAGGAAATGGCAAAGCATATGCCTGTAAAAAAGGTTGTCATTATTTCCAGTGTCAAACGTCATTCTGAAATGCCTAAAAGGCTGGTCTTTGCCAAATATACCCGGCTCCATAAACTGCTGCCGACCAGTCTGGTGAATAACCTAGATCTCATTTCCAAGTATGCCTTTGGTGAGACGGTTACACAACGTTTGGAACTTTACAGGGAATACCTGTTTGTCAAAGATATCTATTACCTGGACTGGTCCATTGATCAGATCGTTCATTGGAAACAAGATCAATGCGATCCAAGGATCGTACATATTCATGGAGATAAGGATGTTGTATTTCCTATTCACCATATTAAAAACTGTATAACCGTAAAAAATGGGACCCACACTATGATCATTCACAGATATAAATGGTTCAATGAACGTTTACCTGCAATTATTTTGGATTAAGGGAGTTCTATTGTATACCTTTGATTGTCTATCAAATACAAAGCGATGAAATTTTTAAAAGTAACATTGATGTTTCTGGGAGTACTTTTTATTGCCAGTACTCTTATTTTTTCTGTACAGCAAGGACACCTTTCTTCTGTCCCAACTTCAGGCGAATCCATTGATCTGAATACCAATAAAAGAGTAGCAGACGAGTATAGGATCACCGCTATAGATATTCCTGAGGATTTAAATTTTGCCGGAGAATCTGTCCCGCAAAAAGATCCGGAGATCTTAGAACGAATTGATCGTGAATTTTTAGTTAATACGTATTGGCAATCTAATGCCGTATTACTTATGAAACGGGCCAATAAATATTTCCCGATCATAGAACCTATATTGGCCAAGAATGGAATACCAGAGGATTTTAAGTATTTAGCTGTCGCCGAGAGTGGTCTCCAAAATGTGGTCTCACCAGCAGGTGCGGCAGGTTTCTGGCAGATTATGAAGGGTACAGGGAAAGAATATGGTCTGGAAGTAAATTCGAATGTTGACGAACGCTACCATCTGGCGATGGCAACCCAGGTAGCCTGCGACTATCTTAAAAAGAATAAAGAACGTTATGGTAACTGGACCCTTGCAGCGGCTTCATATAATGCGGGAGCAGGAGCCATCAATAAATATATGGGCATACAGCAAGCCACTGATTATTATGATCTGTTACTGGGTGATGAAACCGGGCGTTACGTATTCAGGATATTAGCGATTAAAGAAATTCTATCGAATCCTGAAAAATATGGGTTTGAACTTGGAAAGAAAGATCTGTATGAGACCGCACCTACTTTTACGGTATCCATAGATACACCTGTTGAAGACTTTGCTTCGTTTGCAAAGAACTATGAGATCAACTACAAGATCCTGAAAAGACATAACCCATGGTTACGAGAACCCCATTTAAATAATGCCTCGGGAAAGAAGTATACTATAGAAATTCCGAATAAAGGCTATTATTCAACAGCCCGATAAAAGAAAATACTTCGTAAATAAGAATAAAAGATCTGATGGTATTCCGTTAGATCTTTTTCATTTGTTGCTGCATCATCTTTATCTGTTCAGTCAACATATTGTTTTTATCCAATTTTTTCGCTTCCTGAAGCAAGGTAGTAGCTTCTCTTTTTCTTCTCTTTTGCATGGCAATACCGGCAAGACTTAATTTAGCCATGGCCACATCATAATCCATGTTTAGGCCAAGTTTCAGGGCTTTCTTAAAATATTTTTCAGCCTGTGTAAGGTTCTTTTGCGAATATATGATGCCATACAAATAGTTATAGTACCCTTGTTGTTTGGTGGTAAGGGCTGCCTCCGGATTTTTGATCCGTTCTAACCATTTCTCTGTTCCTGCCATATCTTGCTTCCGCATTCTTAGGAAGGCCAGCAAGATGAGTTCATTTCTGAAATACAGGAAGACAAAGATGAGGGAAAGTAAAATCAAAAAGATGCCGTTTCCTATATAGCCTTCTACAAATTGATAGATGGCATAGGTTACAATTAGACCTGTAATGACCAGTTTAAAATTTTTATTGAACATAAATATTTATTGAATTAGTTCGTACGTTACTGTAGAGGAAATAGTGGTTGGGATCTTTTGCTCTCCCAATTGTGCAATGGTAGAAAACCCTTTGGAAACTCCTTCTACCTTCATTTTAAGAATAAATCCAGAATTGCGATCGGTTGTAATGCTCGTATCCTGTGTCCCGTCTAACATCATTGTCGTAGCCGGTTCTTTTATTTCCATAAGGATGTTGGCGATACCGCTTATCATGGCGTTTTGGGTGGTTACAGAATCTAGTTTCCAAACATTTTGAGCGGTAAGTTTACCTTCATAGGTATTCTCCCAGGTATCACCTACTGCGATGCTTTTATTGGGGTATATGTAGGTCATTTGCTTATAACTGTTCGATAATGCTTCGGACCCAAATTCCTTTTTCAACGAAGCTTTCATCATATTTAATGAGAAGGCGTCTTGAATCCCAGAGGCTTCTGTCATCTTTACTACCAGGCTATCTCCCCCTCGAACTTCCAGAATATCACCGTTGTTTGCAAGTACAATATGTATAGGTACATTAAGAAGGCTATTAAAAATGCGTGATTGTATATTATTTGGATCAACTTCCTTGGCATGTATGTCCATTATAACCCCCTGAATACTAGAGGTCATGGTCATGATCAGATCTTCAAAGGTGATATCAATGGAATAAGAATCAGAATTCTTATCAACTACCTTAAATTCCATCACCCCACTAATATCGTTCAGGATCTCATGAGAGGCCCCTTCAATTTCTTGAACAATGGCCTGCCTTGCTACTTGTTTTACAAGAAATACATCCCCTTTTTTTAAATTGTATTGCAGCTTTTCCTGGGCCAGAATACCTTGGCACATAGAAGTTACAAAGAGGGTGAGTAAAAGAATTTTAATTTTCATCAGACCTATTCTAAATAATGCAGCAAAAGTACTAAAAACAATCCAAAATATTTTTCCAAATCCATTTGGCAAAGCAAAAACTCTTCGTATATTTGCGCCCAGATTTTGGAAAATTAAAAGGGTACTTACTACCCCGCTTACAAAACAAAAATAGCATGAAAAGAACATATCAACCGTCCAAACGCAAGCGTAGGAACAAACATGGTTTTAGGGAGCGTATGGCTTCAGTTAACGGAAGAAAAGTTCTTGCCAGAAGGAGAGCTAAAGGAAGAAAAAAACTTTCTGTATCCTCAGAGCCGAGACATAAAAAATAATGATTGAAAATCAGCAATATCAAGGTGTTACTTTTTTAAAGTAGCACCTTTTTTTTTATCAAATATTTACTAAACGCTAAGAATAAGGAAGTTATGCCAAAAAGAGAAGACCTCAAATCTATTTTAATTATTGGTTCTGGCCCCATCATCATTGGGCAAGCATGTGAATTTGATTATTCAGGTTCCCAAGCCTTGCGGTCGCTTCGTGAAGATGGTATTGAAACCGTCCTGATCAATAGTAATCCGGCCACCATTATGACGGATCCTTCCATGGCAGACCATATTTATCTTCTCCCATTAACTACAAAATCGATCATTGAGATACTTAAGAAACATCCAAATATAGACGCCGTGCTACCTACCATGGGCGGACAAACAGCACTCAACCTTTGTATTGAGGCCGGAGATAAGGGTATTTGGGAAGATTTTAATGTTCAGATCATTGGGGTAGACATAGATGCGATCAATATTACCGAAGACCGGGAAAAATTCCGCAAACTCATGCTGGAGATAGGAGTGGGGATGGCACCTCAATCTACGGCCACCTCATTCCTGGAAGGGAAAGAAATTGCACAGGAATTTGGATTCCCACTTGTAATCAGAGCTTCTTATACCCTCGGTGGTGCGGGTGCATCTATAGTGTATAAGCCCGAAGATTTTGATGAATTACTAAGCAGAGGTCTGGAAGTATCACCCATTCATGAGGTTATGATAGACAAGGCCCTCATGGGTTGGAAGGAATATGAATTGGAACTGCTCAGAGATAATAATGACAACGTAGTCATTATTTGTACTATCGAGAATATGGATCCAATGGGCATCCATACGGGTGATTCTATTACTGTAGCACCGGCAATGACCCTATCAGACCGCACATTTCAGCGTATGCGGGACATGGCCATAAAGATGATGCGTAGCATAGGAGATTTTGCCGGAGGATGTAATGTGCAGTTCGCAGTGAGTCCGGATGAGAAAGAAGACATCATTGCTATTGAGATCAACCCACGAGTGTCTCGCTCTTCAGCGCTTGCCTCTAAGGCAACGGGGTATCCCATTGCCAAGATCGCTGCCAAACTGGCTATAGGATATTCACTAGATGAGTTGGAGAACCAGATCACTAAATCAACTTCTGCCTTGTTCGAACCAACACTAGACTATGTGATCGTGAAGATCCCTCGTTGGAACTTCGACAAGTTTGAGGGATCAGACAGAACGTTGGGTCTGCAGATGAAATCTGTTGGCGAGGTCATGGGAATAGGGCGGTCCTTTCAGGAAGCCTTACATAAAGCTACCCAGTCTCTTGAGATAAAACGAAATGGTTTAGGAGCCGATGGGAAAGGTTATACCAATTATGAGCAGATAATTAGTAAGCTTACTATCCCAAGTTGGGACAGGGTCTTTGTCATCTATGATGCCATTCAATTAGGGATACCACTTAGCAGGATCCATGAGATCACCAAAATAGATATGTGGTTTCTAAAGCAATATGAGGAACTACACTTTTTGGAACAGGAAATTTCCAAACACACGGTAGAGAACTTGCCTAAAGAATTGTTGTTAGAGGCCAAGCAAAAGGGATTTGCTGACAGGCAAATTGCCCATATGCTCGACTGTTATGAGAGTGAGGTTCATAAAAAGAGAACTTTGTTAGGGATCAATAGGGTTTATAAATTGGTAGATACCTGTGCCGCAGAATTCAAGGCAATGACACCCTATTACTACTCCACCTTTGAGGAGGAAATAGAAACAGCCGATGGTGATCGATTTGTAGCGAATGATAGTGAGGTCACTGAAAAGAAAAAGATCGTGGTCCTGGGTTCTGGCCCAAACAGGATAGGTCAGGGGATAGAATTTGATTACTGTTGCGTTCACGGGGTCCTGGCGGCCGCTGAGTGCGGTTATGAGACCATTATGATCAATTGTAACCCCGAAACAGTTTCAACCGATTTTGATACGGCAGACAAGCTTTATTTTGAACCTGTATTCTGGGAACATATTTACGATATTATTTTACATGAAAAGCCCGAAGGGGTTATTGTGCAATTGGGTGGACAAACTGCTCTTAAACTTGCTCAGAAATTAGATAAATATGGGATCAAGATCATGGGGACAAGCTTTAAGTCGCTCGATCTTGCGGAAGATCGCGGTAGCTTCTCCAAACTACTAAAGGAAAACAATATTCCTTACCCGGAATTTGGGGTGGCTGAAACTGCAGATGAAGCCCTGGCCTTATCGGATCAGCTGAATTTTCCTCTTTTGGTGAGACCATCTTATGTGTTGGGAGGGCAGGGAATGAAAATTGTCATCAACAAACAAGAATTAGAATCGCATGTGGTAGACCTGCTTCAAAAGATCCCTAACAATAAATTGCTCCTGGATCACTATCTGGATGGGGCAATAGAAGCAGAAGCAGATGCTATTTGCGATGGGAAAGAGGTCTACATTATTGGCATTATGGAGCATATAGAGCCCTGCGGTATCCATTCCGGTGATTCTAATGCAACATTACCACCTTTTAATCTGGGTGAATTTGTAATGCAGCAGATCAAGGATCATACAAAGAAGATAGCCTTAGCTTTAAATACCGTAGGACTCATTAACATCCAATTTGCTATCAAAGACGATATTGTTTTTATCATTGAGGCAAACCCAAGAGCATCCAGAACGGTTCCGTTTATTTCCAAAGCGTATGGGGAACCTTATGTGAATTATGCTACCAAGGTAATGTTGGGAGAGAAAAAGATCAAGGATTTTACCTTTAATCCGAAATTAGAAGGTTACGCAATTAAGCAACCAGTTTTTTCTTTCAATAAATTTCCAAATGTAAATAAGAACCTGGGGCCGGAAATGAAGAGTACGGGAGAAAGTATTCTATTCATCGACAGCCTGAAGGACGACGAATTCTACAATTTGTATACCAGAAGGAAGATGTACCTGAGCAAGTAAGGAAATTGATTTATCAGATTTTTATTGGATAGACCTGGTTTTTTAAGGGAATAGTTCAATCTAACTGATCCCGGATCAGATTTGCGGAGATGGTCACTAATATTTCTTGTGCGATTTTTTTAAAAAGAAGTCTAGGAACTTTAACCTTGTAGTCTTCAGGACGAATAATAAAAGATGTTTCTAGTTCGATGTTGCCGCTAATAGTTCTAAGTTGAACCATGGTTTCAAAAGCGTTGGTTACACCATGAATGCTAAGTGATCCCTCTAATTGAAATTGTTTATTTGTTTCAGTGAGTAGGTCTAAAGAAAAGTCCTGAATTTTTCCAATAAAATAAGCTTTGGGAAATCGGTCCGATTCCACATAATTTTCATTAAAGTGTTCCTCCATTAATTCCTTTTTGAAATCAAATTCCTTCATAAGTAATAGAGAGGCGATTTCACCATTGGTCTTTAAAATGGTGTTGACATTTTCGTTAACCGCCCTAATGTCTTCCAAAGGCGTAGAGGCATCTAATCTAATAACCGCTGTTTTAGTAAGATATGATTCCTGGGATATAAGCCAGGTTTGTGAAAAGAGTAAAACGATCAGGAGTATTCTGCTCATTCCGGTATTCCTTGATTTACCCAATCCGTGATCATTTGTCTCGTTGCTGAAGGCATTCGTCCATCAGGCGGCATCGGATTTACGCTACTGTTAATCCTGTTTACCAAACCCCTGTTCTCCACAGCACTTTTAACTAAAGCATAGGTCGTCAATGACATTGGCGCATTATTGGTAGGCGGATTTCCATGACAGGAAAGACAATTAGCCTGAATAATAGGTCTGATGTCTGAGGTATATGTTAAATCCATTGCATTACTTCCTCCATTGTTATCGGGATCTTCTGTTGGAACTCCTTCAGAATTATCGCTGCTCGAACAACCTATTAGACCAGATATCAGAAGCATTAAACCTAAATTCAAAAACTTTTTCATAACCGGAGTATTTAGATAAAATATTGAATATCAATATCTTTACTAATGAGATGTCCATAATTTATATTGGTTGCGCATCCGTGAAATTCTATTTTTCAAATCAAATTACAACTCTGTGCTAAGAGTGTATTTAAGGAATTTCTTTGTAAGTTTAAAAGAAAAAAATTGAATAGAAATTCTTTTTTACATTATAAAATACCTTGCTATGAAAAAGTTACTCATATTTCTCACCGTTTTTATATTGACTCATAGTATTTATTCACAAGAGGATCTATTGGCTGCTATTGATAAACAAGATACGGTCAATGCTGTAAGCGCTGCGTTTAAAGGTCTGAAAATTGTAAATTTTGAATCTACCAAGATGGTCAATAAGGATGAGTTCTATTTTATTGTTTCACACAGGTTTGGTAGTATTAAAAATGGTTTGGACGATTTTTTCGGCTTGGATTTTGCATTTACCCGTTTGCATTTCCTGTACGGCTTTTCTGATGGGTTTAATTTGGCAATAGCGAGAAGCTCTTTTAATAAGACCTATGATATTTCTGCGAAATACCGCTTTGCACAACAAAAAGAAAATTTCCCCATTACCATTGTAGGTTATAGCCAGTTGGCCTTTAATACATTCCTGAATGATGCCGTACTCTCCAGGGAGGTAACACTAGGTGATAGAGTTTCATTTACCCAACAAGTATTGATCTCAAAAAAAGTTAGCGAAAATGTATCTATTCAACTTATGCCCACTTATTTTTATGAAGGTTATGTGGATTATGCCCCTCAAGATAACTCGCAATTTGCCCTTGGATTTGGAGGTCGCGTAAAGCTGAATAAACGGTTTAGTTTAAACCTTGACTATGGGTGGCATCTCAACAGAGCATCGGGATCACCCTTTGTAAATCCTTTGTCAATTGGGGTGGATATAGAAACAGGAGGACATGTCTTTCAATTACATTTTACGAATGCACAGCCAACCTTTGAAAGCGGATTCTTAGGCAACGGTATTGGAGACTGGAGCGATGGTAATGTATACTTTGGCTTTAATCTGAGCAGAGTTTTTTAATTTTTAGAAACCTTGGTTACGCTTCCCACTCGGTATGGAAAATACCCTCCTTGTCTGTTCGTTCGTATGTATGAGAACCAAAATAGTCGCGCTGTGCCTGGATAAGATTTAATGGCAAGCGACCAGAAGTATACGCATCGAAATAGGTAAGGGAATTAGACAGACCCGGTAGTGGTACGCCATTGGTTGCTCCATATGATACAAGTTGCCTTACAGATGTAATTGTTTGTTTTATTTCCTTAGCGAAAGCAGGATCGAGTAGAAGGTTAGAAAGGCCAGCGTTTTGTTGAAATGCCTTTGTTATATCTGCTAGTAAGCCGGCTCTGATAATACATCCTGCACGCCAGATCTTTGCAATAGTACCTAGATCGAGATCATACCCGTATTCTTCAGAAGCTTCAGATAGTTGGTGTAAGCCCTGGGCATAGGTGATAATAAAGGAAAAATACAGCGCTTCTTCGGCCATTTTCACCAAGCTATCCTTCGACATAGTCGCAGGTTGAGGCTTTCCATATAATTTTTCAGCTTTAAGTCTATCTGCTTTAAGAGCAGACAATTCTCTCATGCTTACAGCTATATCAATGCTCGGGATAGGGATTCCAAGGTCCATTGCATTTTGGGAGGTCCATTTTCCGGTCCCTTTTTGTTTGGCCTTATCCAGGATCTTATCTACTAATTGACCCGATCCATGGTCATCGTCCATCGCTAGAATTTCTGAAGTGATCTCAACTAGAAAGGATTGCAACCTTCCATTATTCCAACTGTTAAAAGCTTTGTGCAACTCATCATTGTTCAACTTCCCGGCTTTTTTCAACAGGTCGTATATTTCAGAAGTTAACTGCATAAGTCCATATTCAATGCCGTTGTGGACCATCTTAACGTAATTACCGGCCGATTTGGGACCTAAATAGGCTACACAGGGCTCGCCCTTGTATTTCGCAGATACAGCTTCAAAAATAGGTTGTACCTCCTTATAGGCTTCACGAGATCCACCTGGCATAATGCTGGGTCCTTTTCTGGCACCTTTGGCCCCACCGGAGACCCCGGCTCCAAAGAAGTGTATCCCTTTGTTTTTTAAATAAGCTTCTCGTCTGTCCGTATCTGTGAATAATGAATTTCCTCCATCTATAATGAGATCGTCCTTTGCAAGGAACGGCAAAAGACTGTCAATTACATTGTCAACAATTTTACCTGCCGGGACCAATAGCATGATCTTTCTCGGTAGCTGCAGGGAATTAATAAACGTCTCAATATCACTTGTAGCGTTCACTTTATCAAGATCTCCCCCTTCTTCTTGCAGGGCAGCAACCTTTTCCTGGTCAAGATCATATCCATACGCTTTAAAGCCATTATCTGCCACATTCAGGATAAAATTTCTACCCATGACCCCCAGGCCTACCAATCCAAAATCATACTTGTTCTCTGGCATCGTACTAATTTTTGTATATTATTTTTAATTATTTTAATGGCCGTTACTACAGGGAAGTAATGCACCCAAAAAAAACCGAAGAGCCCTTCGTTATCCTCAAAAGTAATTGAAAATATTCACTTTTAAGTACGTACTTTGGGCAATTATAGCGGTGGTGTTCTTGCCACAATAATCTAAAGAAAAAAGATGGATAAGACAGAAAGTCAAATGCTGATCATTTTCGGAGCCTCTGGTGATCTCACCGCGCGTAAATTGATCCCTGCTTTGTTTAATTTGTACAAGGGCCGGTTTTTGCCAAAGAACTTTTCGGTTCTCGGTGTAAGTAGGTCACCATTGTCAGATTCAGATTTCAGAGACAAGGTGGTAAAGGAAAGTAGTTACTTAAAGACAGATATTGATGGGAAGGGGGCCGACTTTATAAGTCAATTCTCCGATAAATTATTCTATCATGACCTGGGTTCTTCTTATGAAGATTCATACAAAACTCTTGCAGAAAGGATCAATAGTTTAAATTCAGAATTCCAAACCGCACATAACTTTATTTTTTATCTCTCAACACCTCCCAATATTTATGAGGTCATTTCAAAAAATCTTTCTGAACAGGGGCTAACTGTTCATGACAAGGGCTGGAAACGACTGATCGTGGAAAAACCATTTGGGTATGACCTGGCTTCTGCAAAGAATCTCAATCATAATCTTCATAAATATTTTAAAGAAAAACAAATCTTCAGAATTGATCATTATTTGGGAAAGGAAACGGTTCAAAACTTGCTAGTGACCCGTTTTGCCAACAGTATCTTTGAGCCATTGTGGAACCGGAATTACATTCAACATGTGGAGATCACAAATGCTGAAAGCGTTGGTGTAGAGAAGCGTGGGGGATATTACGATAGTTCAGGGGCGCTGCGTGATATGTTTCAAAATCATTTACTTCAAATTGTTTCTTTGGTGGTGATGGAACCGCCCATTGGATCAACAGCGGAGGAGATCAGGAATGAGAAAGTGAAAGCGCTCAAATCACTAAGAATAGTAAAAGATCATAAGACACTAAATGAAAATACAATAAGGGGGCAGTATTTGGCTGCCACCATCAATGGAGAAAAGGTAAAGGGGTATAGGGAAGAAAATGGGGTAAACCCAAATTCTACGACGGAAACCTTTGTGGCACTGAAGTTCTTTGTTGATAACTGGCGATGGAAAGACGTCCCATTTTATGTGCGGACCGCTAAACGGATGCCTACGAAAGTGACCGAGATCGTAATTCATTTTAAGCCACCTCACCACCATATTTTTGTGGATTCAGGTTTAAATAACAAGGATAATAAGCTCATAATACGAATTCAACCAGACGAAGGGATCCTTATAAAATTTGGTGTAAAGGTCCCGGGACTTGGGTTCAAGGTAGAACGCGCTAATTTGGATTTCTATTATTCTAGTCTGGAAGGAACAAATCTAATGGCAGCCTACGAAAGACTGTTACTAGACGCAATGCAGGGCGATGCAACCTTGTATGCCAGAGCAGATGAGGTTGAGGCAGCATGGGAATTTGTAGATCCCATCCTGGAATATTGGAAAACCAACAAAGACGCAATGATCTATGGATATTCTGCCGGTGTATGGGGTCCTCAGAATGCAGACGATCTGATTGAAGGTGAACACACATGGCGTAATCCCGGAGAGAATCTCGCCGATGACCCAGGATTCTGTGTAATTAAATAGAACATATGGACTTACAAATTTATAAGACCAAAGAAGAAGTTGCTCGCAATTTTGCGGGGTATATGGAGCATTGGATCAACGATAATGAAGAGGTGCATGTGGCGCTCTCTGGCGGGAGTACTCCCAAGATCGTTTTTGATGAGCTCTCTAATACCAAAAAGTATAGGATCAACTGGTCCAGGGTTCATTTATATTGGGGTGATGAGCGCTGTGTTCCACCTTCAGATGAACAGAGCAATTATAAAATGACTGTAACGCATTTATTGGAACATATAGATATCCCTTCAAGGAATATTCATCGTGTCTTAGGGGAGAATGATCCAAAAAAAGAAGCTAAACGTTATGGAAAAGTATTGGCCGAGAATATTCCCCTGGATAATGAGATACCGGTTTTTGATATGGTCATTTTGGGGATGGGAGAAGATGGGCATACCGCTTCCATTTTTCCATATGAAATGGACCTGTGGCACTCGAAAAATACATGTGAAGTGGCAATTCACCCAGACTCCGGACAAAAACGAATCACCATCACCGGGAAGGTGATCAATATTAGTAAGGCCGTAGTTTTTTTGGTGACAGGTGCCGGGAAAAAAGATAAGGTAGCTGAGATCATCCATAAAAAAGGGGATTATCAAAAGTACCCCGCGTCCCTTGCAGTACCACAAAGTGGAAATCTTATTTGGTTCCTGGATGCAGACGCAGCTTCAGAATTATAGTCTCGGATTATAGTTCTAAGGTTGAAGGCTCCTCATCGTAATCGTCTTCCTTTGCTCTTTTTAAGATTGAATCGGGGATCGATTTTTTTGCTTTGGCTCCCATTTTCTTTAACTTTTCAATGCTTGTAATGATATTGCCCCTACCTTCCACAAGTTTATTCATTGCTCCACGATACTCTGTTTTGGCCTCGTCCATCTTCTTACCAACTTTCGTCAGATCGGAAACAAATCCTTCGAACTTATCATAGAGGGCTCCTGCTTGTCTGGCAATTTCAATAGCATTTCGCTGCTGTTTCTCATTATTCCACATAGAATCTATGGTTCTTAATGTGGCCAATAGGGTAGAAGGAGTAACGATCACAATGTTCTTTTCAAAAGCATTGTTATACAAACTTGTATCCTTGTTAATCGCAGCAGAAAAAGCTGTTTCTATTGGTACAAACATCAATACAAAGTCCGGACTTTCCATATCATAAAGGTCTTCGTATTTTTTTGCAGAAAGTTGATCCACATGTTTCTTTAAGGAATTGATATGATCCTTGAGATACTTTTCTTGAAGGTCTTCATCAGCATTTACAAAACGTTCATAATCCGTGAGGGATACCTTGGAATCTATGATCATTTTCTTTCCATCTGGTAAATTAATAACCACATCTGGTAATACTCTGCTGCCATCTTCCTTTGTAAAATTTTGCTGAACGGAGTATTCCCTGTCTTTCTCAAGGCCCGATTTTTCAAGAACCCTCTCCAGGACCAGTTCCCCCCAGTTTCCTTGCATCTTGCTATCACCTTTCAAGGCTTTGGTAAGATTCTCAGCCTCTTTGCTGATCTTGATGTTTTGATTTTGAAGGTTGAGAAGTTGTTCTCTTAAAGCAGAATTGATACTGATACTTTCCTTCTGACTATCCTCAACTTTTTTCTCGAAGAGCTGAATTTTTTCTTGCAGGGGATTTAGGATGTTTTTTATATTCTTTTGATTTTGTTCCGTGAATTTAAGACTCTTTTCATCCAGGATCTTATTGGCCAGGTTTTCAAATTCCTTGGTGAATTTTTCCTGTAATTTTGAAACTTCCTCCTTTTGTTCAGTATTTTTTAACTGCAAATTTTCCATGTCGGCCTCAAATCGGGTGATCTGTTGTGCCATTGTTGAATTATCTTCTCGCAATTGCCGTATAGTTTCCTGTTCAGCCTGAAGACGTTCATCTAGCCCTTCCAGATTTAAGCGCAGTTGTTTCTCCCGTTCCTCCAGGGTGCTTTGACTCGATCTTCTTTTGAGACGCTCTATATAATTTCCAAGAAAAAAGCCAAGAAGTGCAGCAATAATGGCAATAAGTGTCGTCATGACAGCCGTATTCATATTTTATTATATTTCTAGTAAAGATAGGAGATTAGGGTTAAATAGAAGGGTATTAGCTGTTCAGTTTTTGATCTTAAAGGAACCGGTTTTTGTATCAAAGCCAATAAGGTCTGAAGGAAACAATCCTTGAAAACTTTCATTTACAATTAGTTCACATGGGGTGCCAAAGTGGCTCACAGGATGGTCAAGGATGAGCATCTTATCGCACAACTGAATGGCCAGGTCTATTTCGTGAGTTGTATAAACTACTGTTTTTTGCAATTCATGAGCTATATGCTTCATGGTCTTTAAGACCTGTACCTTATGATAAAGATCTAGGTGGGTAGTGGGCTCATCAAGTAAAATAATAGGAGTGTCTTGTGCCAGTGCTCTGGCGATCAGCACTTTTTGTAATTGACCATCACTTAGTTCAAAACACTTTCTGTCTTGAAAGGATTCTAGACCAATTTTTTTTATGGCGTCATCTATGACCAGATTATCTTCTTCCTTTAAAATCCCCAGCCAATTGGTATAGGGTTGTCTTCCCAAACTAATAAGCTCCTTTACTGTGAGATTCTTGCTGGCTAACGGATCCGTAAGTACAATGCTCATTTCGGTTGCCATGGCCTGCCCGGATAATGACTCTAAAGGTTCACCATTGATTAAAATAGAACCAGCCAATTTACTCTGAACACCGCCCAATGTTCTAAGTAAGGTAGATTTTCCTATTCCATTGATGCCAATGATAGCCGTAAATTCTCCTTTTTTCAGCGATAAATTAAGATCACTGACCACAACATGTTTTTCCTTGTGATTACCTGGGTAACCTATGCTTAAATTTTGAATTTCAAGGGTGGATTTCATTTTTATTTTTACAGTAATTTTGTCTATTAAGGCTACTGGCGAAGGTACTTATTATCAAATAACTTCAGATTGTGTTTTTAAGTAGTTGCATGGTTGTTAGAAGATCATTTTACGTTTTCTCACCAATAACCAGATCACTATAGGAGCACCCACAATAGAAGTAATGGCATTGATAGGCAACACATAAGAGGAACTGGGTAATTGAGCGATTGTATCACAAATGAGCAATAGAATTGCGCCATAGACTATGACACCGGGTACTAATATTTTATGGTCTGTGGTGCTAAAGAGCTGTCTGGTTAAGTGAGGCACGGCTAATCCTATAAAAGCTATAGGCCCTGCAAAGGCGGTCACTGAGCCAGCCAGAAGTCCGGTTGCAAGGATGATCAAAAATCTAGCTCTCTTGATCCTTACCCCTAGGCTTTTCGCATAATTTTCACCTAAAAGCAGAGCGTTTAAGGATTTTATGGAAAGAATGCTTAGCAATAGACCAAGAAGGCATATTACAGTCAATAAGATCACTTGGGAGCTGCTTAAATTACCTACCGTACCAAAGGACCAATAAATATATTGTTGAAGCTCTTCTGCCTTCGCAAAATAAGAAAGAACAGTAACCACAGCCGCCGTGATGCTACCAAACATCAATCCTATGATCAAAAGGGCCATGGTATCCTTTACCTTACGGGCCATAGCAATAACAGCAAATAGTACCAATACACTGCCTATACTAGATGCAATGGCAAGTGATATATCATTCACTAAAAAAACACCCAAAGAGAGGACGCCACTGCCCATTATTAGAAAGGCAGCTCCTAAACTAGCTCCCGAACTTATCCCCAGGACAAAAGGTCCGGCTAACGGATTTCGAAACAAGGTTTGCATCAATAGACCACTTAGAGAAAGGCCACTCCCTACGAGTATTGCCGTAAAGGCCTTTGGGAGTCTGTATTCCCAGATAATGTAAGACCAGGAGTCATTTGAAGTTACACCAGTGAAAAGTTCTTTTATGGTAGCAGAAAAAGGGATCTCAACAGAGCCAAAGCTAATATTGACCGCAAAGCTTATGATAAGCAGGATAAATAATAATAAAAAACGATATGGGTATGAACCTTTCAATTATTGTAATGGCTTAAAGAAAAATAAATTGTGTTCTGGTAAAACTTCCGGATGAAAGATATGGATTAGGTCCTTCAGTATCAAATCTGGTCTGTTGGGTCCCAGTTCGAAGAAAATAAGTCCGCCTGTTTCTCCTTTGCTCTGGGCGTACGTATAGATCTGCTTATTTTTTAGTGGATTAAATTGAAGATAATGCGCATTAGCCTTTTCCAGTTCGGCATAGGAAGTATATTGTGAGGGCGACACCCAATAATCGGCATTCGTTGCTCTTGCCAACACACTTTCAAGACTTAAGGACAGGCTACCGGTTTCCTCTGTTTCTTCCCATAGATACCGGGCATTTGCATCTTCAATGAATTGTGCCGCCCAACTATTTCCTCCCGGGGCATACCAAACGTCTTTGTAAAGCGCACCGCTCATCACTGAAGGGATAGTGCTCGACTTTTTTGCCAGCTCCTTGGCTTGTTGATAGGCTTCAACAATAGAATCGAAAAGGTTCTCTGCCTTTTCTTCCATCTGAAAGAAGGGTGCAAAGAATTTGATCCATTCAGCTTTGCCAAGTGGGGTTTCCTCTGTCCAGTCACCATTATATACTACAGGGATCCCAGATCTCTTAAGCGTTTCATAAGTTTTATTTTCGGAAGAAATACTAAATCCAATGACCACTTCGGGTTTTAAGCGAAGTGTCATTTCGGTATTCATCATTTCATTATTACCGAGATTGATCACTTTACCTTCTGATACCCGAGCTCTCGTATAATCTGAAGAAATGTAATCTGTTCCGGGAAATCCGGATAAACGATCGCCAACATCAAGTGCTTCCAGGGCTGGAATATGTGTTGTGGAGGTTACTACTACGTTTTCTATCGGAACAGGGATCACAGCGTCGAATAGAGAACGATCAATTGTTACTTCAGCCATCCTTTTCTTAGGCACCAAGGCATAGGTAAAACTTTTATCGGCCCCAGGCCATGGAGAATTTACTGTGATAAATGTGACACCATCACTGATTTTGTGAACTTCAAACCCTGTTGCATGGGCAATGGTAGATTCAGTATTTTCAAGAAATTCTACTGAGGAAATACCATCTTTACTTCCAGAATTCTTGCAACCATAAAGGCCTATCATCAGTAGAAAAAAGAAGAAAAATCTCATGGACATTTGATCAGGAATGTCAAAAGTAAGCTTAATTGTACGGAGTCAAAAAGAATAGGGAATTTGTTTATCTTCGCCCCGAAGTTTGGTTGCTGTCTACTTTATGAAGCAGCATTAAAAGGGAATTCGGTTCAAATCCGAAACTGTTCCCGCAACTGTAAGCTCAGTAGATCCTCAAAGTTGGAACTATGTTTGACATCTCTTCAATACCACTGTCTTTGATCATGTAAGATGGGAAGGTGGATGCCAAAACGCAAGTCAGGAGACCTGCCAGTTTCAAAAAAACGATGTATAACTTTCGGGACAAAAGTTTACGTATGTATACCTCATACGCTACTCCGATTTTAGGATTGTAAATCAGTGAATAGAAAATTATGGAAGACCTGTGTTCTAATGACCATAGGCACCTCAATTTGGGCACAAGACAGGGTCAAGGACTCTACTGAAGTTCAAGAATTAGACGAAGTGGTTGTAAGTGACACCCGATTTCCCATTCGGAGAGAAAATTCAGGGAAGACGATCATCAAGATTGGTCCGGTTGAACTCTCCAGGAATCAGGGAAAATCCCTGTCAGAGATCATCAATACAAAAAGTGGGATAGAGATCTCCGGAAGTCGGGGTAGACCCGGGGAGATCCTCGGAACCTTTATACGGGGGGGACGAGGGAAACAGGTCATTGTGGTGATCGATGGGATACGCGTCTCCGATCCATCTTCATTTTCCCAGGAGTTCGACCTTCGTCTATTGTCAACTTCCAGTATTGAGTCTGTTGAGATCATTAAAGGCGCCTCCAGTACATTGTACGGCGCAAATGCAGCCACTGCGGTTATTAACATTACTACCAAAGATGCTTCTGACAGGAAAATTACAGGCACCTTCCAATCATCCATGGGAAGTAACCAAACCACCGGTGACCAGCGATACCGACTAAATTCTTTCGCAAATAGTGCCAGAATAAACGGGACAATAGACAAATGGGATTATACCCTGGGATTCAGTCATAGGTTCGCAGATGGATTATCTTCCATCAATACTGCTACGGATGAAGCAGATCCTTTTTCAGCTGTAAATACAGATCTAAAGATTGGGTATAGCTTCAGTCCGAAGATTAAGACCAGTTTCTATGGAAGTCAGTCTAAACTACGAGCAGCCTATGATGAATCTTTTGGTTTGGTGGATGCGCCTTATTCATTCGAAAGTATTCAGAAAAGGGTGGGATCAACTTCTCAATTTATATATGGAACGGGATCTACAACATTGAATGTTGCCTATGCCTCCTATGATTCCGAAAATTTTAGCGCTTTCCCCGGCACATTTAGCGGAGAAAACATTATCGGTGATCTTTTCAATAAAAATACCTTTGGTAAGTTCCTATCAATTGTTGGGGTTAATTACAATTTCGAACAGACAGAATTTGAAGATACCCGTCAATTTACCTTTGTAGATCCCTATGCGTCATTAGTTTATTTAGGGTCCGGGGGGTTTCAGATGAATATAGGAGGACGATTGAACAATCATTCTGAATATGGCAGTCAGTTCGTATATACGTTGAATCCTAGCTATACCTTGAAAAATAGGAATGGCTATGTAAAATTTCTCGGAAGTTATGCAACTGCTTACATCACTCCCTCTCTAACCCAGTTATTTGGCCAGTTTGGAGCTAATCCGGATCTAAAACCAGAATCTAACCGAACTATAGAAGCGGGAATGGAATATGCCGTTACCAGTAAGCTGAGGGCAAGCGCATTATATTTTGACAGAAAGGAAGAAGACTTTGTGTTTTTTGACAATGCCAGTTTTCAATATGGCAATGCATCTAATACCATAAATGCTAAAGGCCTGGAAATGGAAATAAATTGGCATCCTGTAAAATCCTTGAGTGTAGAAGCCAATTATACTTTTACCGATAGAACAGGTGACAATGCTATCCGCATTCCAAAACACAAGGTCAATACAAGTATGGGGTACCAGCTCTGTGAACCCTGGTATGCAGCGGTGAGTTACGCTTATACCGGAGCTAGATCAGATACTGATTTTGGGACATTTACAGATGTTGAATTAGATCCTTTTGGTCTACTTGGTTTATATACGTCATACACGGTGATACCAAATAGATTTACCGTCTTTCTCAATGGGGATAACCTGTTAAATGAATCTTTTACGGAAGTACTCGGTTTTAATACTCGGGGCCGAAATATTCGTATCGGATTTACACTAAAGCTTTAAATAGCATGCTACTGATCGTTTTTACTGATCGGCTTTAAATTATCCATGATCAAAAGGTCACGATTAGGAGCGTATGAATCTGAGTCGGCAATTGGTTTTGCAGGCATACGAACACTAAAATCGCGCTTCCCGGAAACTCCGGTAATATCTTCAATTGCGCGCGCTAATAATGGCTCATTTAGATCGCCAAGGATCCCAAGATTTAGAACATCTTCTGCCAATTCTATTTCAGGGGTAAAACCAGCTGTATAGTCTGAGAAACCAACAGCATTCTCAACTCTACCTATGATAGCCTGAATGGCCCAGGAATTGTCAGGATTAATAAAAGATTCTCTTGCCGCCGTATACACGAAGGGAAGACCATCTCTGTTAGGATCATCTACTAAGGTTACGGAGAATTCATTTTTTCCGGTAGTGGTAGTGCCTACCTGAATAACGTCTACGTAAGGATCTAATCCGTTTATGATCAACTCGCTTGCAGAAGCAGATCTACTCGTTGTTAAGACATATACTCTGTTCAAATTAAGCGAATTTATTGTGGTTCCATTGGATGTCTGATCTCTAAAATTTTCTTCTGCCGATGAATTGTAAACTTCTTGTAATTTAGGATTATAGACCCTGCGCAGGAAAAGATCATTTGTATTTGTGCCATAGATCATACTGGACAAATTAATAGCACTACTCACAAACCCACCTCTGTTATACCTGAGATCTAAAACCAGGTCTGTTACCCCTTGTGCATTCAGGTCTCCGAAGGCCTGATTTAGTTCTTCGTCATAATCCGATAAAAAACGATTGTAATATATATATCCAATTTTTTGTCCATTGACCTCTATTGTATTAGCAATGTATATGGGGTTTTCCTGGAAGTTTTCTTGTTGGGTAAGTGTTACATCCTTTCCATTGGCCACAAAGGTGTCATTTTCATAATTGGCCATGTTAAGCGTATAGGTATCATTCTCCCCGTATAACAGATCTATATAATTGCTTTCTGTAAGTGGGTTTCCATCTACACCACTAAAAAATTCACCTCTGGTAATGTCTTCCCCAGCGGCGTCGGAATTTGGGGTTATATACCTTACATAGCCCGCGATCTGGTTGGTTCCATAGGCAATAAGGCCAAAACTCAAGCCATTACTTTTCGTTACACCAGTTAGAGAATTAGTAAACTCTTCATAATCATCACTATAAAAGGTAAATCGATCTTCGCTAAACAAAAGTTGATTTTCAAGGAAGTCGGTCGGGTTTGCTTCAGATTGAAGGAATTCTGTATACTCTACATCACTGTTAAATCTGTTGTCTGCCAAATTAGGGACTTCGGCCTGCCAGAAATACCACAAATTGAGTGACTTCCACATAAAATCTTGTATATCAAGATTGGCAGAAGGGTCGGGATTAAATCCGCCCGGGTTTATATCGTCATCTTTGCTACAGGAAAGGCCTATAAAGGCCGCTGCAAGCATGATTAGTAAGCGCTTTTTCATGTTTTCTTTTTTTTGTACTTGACCTCAATAATTATTCCAAAGGTATGTTTAACCAAAGGTCTTTTTATACCTTAGGTGATATTAGACAATATCATGTGTAGGGAAGGTTGTTCATTAGCTAAAGTAAGCAGATATTAAAGAAGAAAAAAAATATTGTAACATTTTTCGTTATAGTTCGTCTAGCTAATGTAACAAACCTGTTAAATGGTCTATACAACCGCCGATCAACCAAGAATGACACAAAAGGAGTTTATTCAGATTGTAATGCCCTTCAAGGACAAATTGTACCGGCTGGCAAAAAGGTTGCTGGTGTCCTCTGAAGAAGCGGAAGATGCAACTCAGGAAGTGTTGATGAAATTATGGGCCAAAAAGAAGGGAATGGGCCGGTATAGGAATGTAGAGGCTTTTGCGATGACAATGACCAAGAATTTTTGCCTGGATAGATTAAAATCCAAGCAATCCGGAAACTTAAAATTGGTTCATAGTAATTATGCAGATGAATCTAAGTCGTTACAAAGACAGGTTGAAGTAAAAGACAGTTTGCAATGGGTTGAGAAGATCATGGATACCTTGCCTGAACAGCAAAAATTGGTCTTACAATTAAGAGATATTGAAGAATATAGTTTTGAAGAAATAGCAGAAATGCTAGATATGCAGCCAACTACAGTAAGAGTTACTTTATCTAGGGCTCGTAAAATGGTTAGGGAAAAATTAGTAGAAAAACACAACTATGGAATTAGCTAGAATAGAAAAATTACTTGAGAAATACTTTGAGGCCCAGACCACGGAAGCCGAAGAGCAGGTCTTACGGGATTATTTTACCGGAGGCAATGTTGCAGAACACTTGGAGCAATACAGTGCCATGTTCTCTTTTTTCTCTAGTGCCAAACAAGAGCGGTTTACAAAGCAGGTGCCATTAAAAACCAGCAAAGTGTATTATAGGTGGATATCCGTTGCAGCCGTTGCCGTCTTAGTTTTTGGTATATATTTTGGTAATCAATACCAGGAAAGAAGGGAAGCAGAATACGCCTACCTTCAAACAAAGAAGGCCCTAGGTCTTCTTGCCCAAAATTTGGATCGTGGAACCAAAAAAGTGGCTTATTTACATGAATTTGAAGAAACAAAGCAAAAAATTTACAAAAACAATTAAAAAACAACAGTATGAAAAAGTTTCTAGTATTAATAGCAATAGCGCTGCTTCCATTTGCAGGGTTCTCACAATCTATCTTTGATAAGTTTGAAGATATGGATGAGGTAAGTTCCGTGATCGTGAATAAGAATATGTTCGATCTCCTTGTAAAAATGGATGTAAATGTTGATGAACCCGAAGCCAGAGAGGCGATGGAAATTGCCAAGAGCCTCAGTGGATTAAAAGTTTTCGTTACTGAAAACAAAGGCATATCCGCCGATATGAAATCTACGGTAGACCGTTATTTGAAAAACGCATCTCTTGAGGAGCTTATGCGAGTAAAGGACAAGGACGCCAATGTTAAGTTCTATATCCGTAAAGGAAAAGATGAGGACCATGTAAGCGAACTTCTGATGTTTGTCACCGGGATCAAAAATGCCGATGTAGAGATCAATGATCGTAAAATTGAAACCGTTCTGCTTACGTTGACGGGGGATATAGACCTCACTAAAATTGGAGCCTTGACAAAGAAGATGAATTTGCCAAAGGAGTTAAATCAAATAGAGAAAAAGAAATCCTAACAATGGGTTGGAGGGCTGTGGGTACTTCTGCTAAGCATGTACCCTCAGTTTTCTTGCCAATTAATGAATCATAAAATCATGAAAACGATCACTCGAATACTATCACTTATAGCCGTTGTACTTTTTGTAGGCTGTTCTTCTACCCAGAGTTTGCAGGAATACTATGTAGACAGTGCAGAGAATCCAAATTTCATTTCTTTGGATCTGCCGGCAAGTATACTTAATCTGGACGAGGTAGATTTAACCGAATCCCAGAGAACAGCGGTCCAATCCCTGAGAAAGCTCAATGTATTGGCATTCAAAAAAACCGCTACTAACAACTCGGAATATGAAGTAGAAAAGGGAAAGGTAAATGCAATTTTAAAGAATAAAGACTTTAAAGAGTTGATGAAGCTTAATTCTCAATATGGCAAGGGCTATGTAAAGTATCTGGGAGAAGAAGATGCCATTGATGAGGTAATCATCTATGGCAATATGGATGACAAAGGTTTTGCCCTGGTAAGAGTACTTGGAAAGGATATGAATCCTGCTTATTTAGTGCAATTAATGCAGGCCTTACAAAAATCTGACTATAATGGAGAAGGACTAGGAGAGATAGGCCAATTCCTAAAAGGGTAATAAGATTGTATAATAAACTACTACACCTGTCTGGTTTCACCAGGCAGGTTTTTTTGTGTAAGGAAGATCTTAGATACCAGTATAATTACTGGGGGTAATGGCATTTAGCTCTGCTTTTACCGCATCAGATATCTCCAATGTCTGAATAAACTGTTCAATAGAATCCTTGGTGATAGCCGTATTAGTCCTTGTAAGCTCTTTTAAGGCCTCATAAGGATTAGGATACCCTTCACGTCTCAAGATAGTTTGAATGGCCTCTGCCACCACTGCCCAATTGTTTTCTAGGTCCTTTGCAATTTTATCTGCATTCAATAAAAGTTTTCCAAGTCCTTTTAAAGTAGCCTGCATGGCAATAAGCGTGTGAGCAAAGGGAACTCCAATGTTTCTAAGTACTGTACTATCAGTTAGATCTCGTTGTAGTCTTGAGATTGGTAATTTGGCTGCGAGATGCTCATATAGTGCATTGGCAATTCCCAGATTTCCTTCAGAATTCTCAAAGTCGATAGGATTCACTTTATGTGGCATGGCTGAAGATCCTACTTCGCCTTCTTTGATCTTCTGTTTAAAATAGTCCATGGAAATATAGGTCCACAGATCTCTGTTTAGGTCAATTAGAATCGTATTGATTCTTTTCAGGCCATCGAACAACGCCGCCATATGATCATAATGCTCCACCTGGGTTGTAGGGAACGAATGGTAAAGCCCTAATTGGTCTTTTACAAAGTTTTGTCCAAACTGTTTCCAATCTATATTGGGATAGGCCACATGGTGCGCATTGTAATTCCCTGTCGCACCTCCAAACTTGCAGGCCGAAGGAATATCATTCAACAAATTGAATTGTTCCTCTAGCCGGGTTACAAATACGTTTAATTCTTTTCCTAGACGGGTAGGGGAGGCAGGCTGCCCATGGGTCCTTGCTAGCATAGGCACCTTTTCCCAATCTTTTGCCAGTGTTTTCAATTTTTGCAGTAATTCCGAATATTGTGGTACATACACCTCATTCATTGCTTCCTTCAGGGACAATGGAATGGCAGTATTATTTATATCCTGCGATGTTAAGCCAAAATGTATAAATTCTTTAAAGTTTGACAGATCCAAGGCATCAAACTTCCCTTTTATAAAGTATTCAACGGCTTTTACATCATGGTTGGTGGTTCGTTCTATCTCTTTGATCACCAAAGCATCCTCAGTTGTAAACTCCAAATAGATCTTACGTAAAGCCTCGAGTTTTTCAGTTTGAATCGACTTCAATTGAGGAAGGGGTAAAGCTACCAATGCGATAAAATACTCTACCTCTACACGTACCCTGTATTTCATCAGGGCTTCCTCGGAAAAGTAAGAAGTTAAGGGAGTAACTTTACTCTTGTAGCGCCCATCTATAGGCGATATAGCCTTTATTTCGTTAGAGATCATAGGATGTGATATCATGTAATTCAGAAAGCGCAAAGATAGCCATTAGTTTTGAGTTAGAAAGGGCTCAACAGATAGTTGGCGACCGTGATGACATCCTGGATTTAAGCTATTTCCAATAATTGATCGACTATCAAATAGAGGAATCCAACAAAGTATTCACCAGTTCAGGTACGCCCTCTGACGCTTTCTTGGCAATGATCTGGAGGTTGAAGTCGGCTGAGTGATCAATTGCGGGTTTAGGATCGATAAAATAAACAGGTGTTCCGGGCCTGGCATAATACATTAGACTGGCTGCGGGATACACCTTTAATGAAGTGCCTATAATGATCAGAATATCTGCGAGGGAAGTAAGGGAGGCTGCCTCTGATAAAAGTGGTACTTCCTCACCAAACCAAACAATATGCGGTCTTAATTGATGTCCTTGGTTACACAAATTCCCTAAATTGAGATCTTTTTCCCACTCATACACAGTATAAGGTGGTGCGGTGCTTCTTACTTTAAACAGTTCACCATGAAGATGTAAGACATTTGTGCTGCCGGCTCTTTCGTGAAGATCATCCACGTTTTGTGTAACGATGGTTACTTTGTAATGATCCTCTAGTATTGCCAATGCTTTGTGGCCTTCATTTGGTTGAGCTTTCAGCAATTGCTTGCGTCGTTCATTATAAAATTTCAGGACCAATTCCGGATTGGCTCTGAATCCCTGAGGCGAGGCAACTTCCATTACGTCATGTCCTTCCCATAGGCCACCGGCATCTCTAAATGTTTTTAAGCCACTATCGGCGCTCATGCCGGCACCGGAGAGGACTACGATCTTTTTACTCATGCTACTACTTTCTATAAAATTACGTTTTTATTATATTCGAACTATGGAAGATCCTGTCTTGGTTGCCTATTTGGAATCATTTGTTTCTGAGGACCGACGTAAGCGTTTTGAAGAAATCCTGGCCTTACGAACCAAATACTTGACAGTGGTTATGGAGGATGTATATCATTTACACAATGCGAGTGCAGTGATTCGCAGTGCAGATATTTTTGGAATTCAGGAGGTTCATGTCATTGAACGCAGATTCGGCAAAAGATTAGATAAAAAAATAGCACTGGGAGCGCAGAAATGGACGGATATCCACAGGTATAAATCAACAGAAGAGTGTCTGCGTATTTTGAAGAAACGCAATTATACTTTAGTAGCCACTACGCCAAGGAAAGATGCCTTGCCTATAGATAAACTGAACATTTCCGGTAAGATAGCTTTTTTGTTTGGTGCTGAAAAAGAGGGACTTAGTGAAGCCGCATTAGACCAGGCAGACCAGTTTGTCCATATCCCTATGGTTGGTTTTACGAAAAGTCTCAACGTTTCTGTTGCCGCCGCCATCATATTGCAGCAAATTACAACTAAGCTGCGCACATCAGATCTGACCTGGCAATTAACTGATGGCGAAAAGGAGGCAAAAAGGCTAGATTGGATGAAAAAATCGATTAAAGATATTGATCAGATTATAGAACGCTACAATACCGAAATATAGAAAGATTTTGTATCTTTCAATTGAACCAACTAATTGATAAACAAATGTATATTGCGCTTTATATTATTATCGCCCTGGTGGGAATTATACTTTTTCTGGCCCTTATAGCACCCAAGTCTTATGATGTGAATAGATCTGTTGAGATCGCTAAGCCGAAGTCTGAAGTTTTCGAATACATTAAATACTTAAAGAACAATGATACCTGGTCTCCCTGGGCGAGAAAGGATCCAAATATGGAAAAGAAATTTACGGGGACTGATGGTGAAGTAGGTGCCATTAGTTATTGGAATGGAAACAAAGATGTAGGGGAAGGGGAGCAGGAGATCACCAAAATAATTCCCGGTGAAAGAATAGAAGGCGAATTACGGTTCTTAAAACCCTGGAAGTCTACTTCGGATTGCTATCTGGATGTAGAAGAGGGTGCTAATAATGGAACTAAAGTTACCTGGGGTTTTAAAGGAAACAACAAGTTTCCTATGAGCATTATGATGCTTTTTATGAGTATGGATAAGATGGTAGGGAAAGATTTTGAAGAAGGGCTAGCATCGCTTAAGTCACAAATGGAATCTTAATTTAAACATCATGGAGGCAAATATGGTTGGCTGGTTCGAGATACCTGTGGCTGATATGGACAGGGCTAAAAAATTTTACGAATCCGTATTTAAAGTAAAAATTGAAGTACAAAACTTTAATGAATTGCTAATGGGATGGTTTCCTTTTGCTGAAAGTAAAATGGGTGCTTCAGGCTCCTTGGTTAAACATGCCGATTTTTATAACCCCAGTGAAAATGCCGGACCACTCCTGTATTTTTCTTCAAAAGACGTTCAGGAGCAAGTAGATAGGATTGAAAAAGCGGGGGGTAAGATCTTGCAAACTAAAAAACTTATTAGTGAGGACATTGGCTATATGGCCTTGTTTATTGATACTGAAGGCAATAGAATAGCTCTTCATTCGCGCCACTAATGTCAAATATAAAAGATCGGGGCTTCTGCCCGTGCTCCAAATCGTATAGGCAGGTAACTTGTGCCAATGCCTTTTGAAACATACATGAGGGATTGTTCACTTTTATACCAACCATTCAGATACTTTCCACTTCCTCCTGGTTTATAAAATTCTTTTCCAAAAAATTGAATTTGTCCTCCATGAGTATGCCCACAAAGAATAAGCATAAGGTTTACTTTTAATTCCTGATTCAATCTATCTATAGTATCTCGATATTGTGGACAATGGTTCAAAACAACTGTGCTTAGCGAACTATTTAAATTTTGCACAGCCATTGTATAATTTGGTGATCCCTTCAAAAGATCATCGATCCCAACGATGTTAATCTGCCGCTTACCTTTTGTAAAAGTTAAAGAATCATTGATAAGCAATTTCCCATTGTACTTCCCGAATAATTCATGATACATCTCCGGTGTTACCCTTCCGTCATATTCTTTATTACCCATGATGACGATTTTGGGAATTTCCAATGGGATTAATTTCAAAAACGCTTCCAGCAAGGACAATTGATTGGGCCAATTGATAGAATCGCCCGTAAAAAATAACAAGTCTGGTTTTTCTCTGGTAATTCGTCTTCCAATCCACTTATGGTAGGCCTTAATCTCCTTTATGTGGAGATCTGTAAGTTGTATGACCTTTATAGTGTCCTCACGACCTTCCCGGATGTCGTGCCTGGACCATTTAACTATGTATTTTTCAATCCAAAAAGCATCAAGAAAGAGAAATCCCATTAGTCCTAAAAAAGACAAGATCACAAATTTTCTCCTGCTAATTTTCATTATATAAGTAAATACTTAATGCTAGAATAGGAGTTTATTGAGCTAGTTCTAATAATGCCATAGAATAGGCGTTATCCAGAATTACACGGCCTTTCTTTACTTCAACACGTGTTTGAGAATAGGTATCAAATAATTGTGTACCATCGCCAAAAAAACCTTTTACCCAAAGTGTTTTTTTTCCTTTTGGCAGATCGAGGCCAACCACCACTTTGTCTATAAATTCATTATCGGTGTATGTTCTGCTAAAAACATAGGGTTTCTTTGCTAAGCGCTTGTGCTTACCGGCCCCAATAGCGGGATGATGATTTCGAAACTGACCTAATTTTTGCCAGTGAGTTAAGATCTCCTTTGTCTTAAGACTGTCTATCTCGTTCCAGTTCATAAATGATCTCAGCGTCGCATCTCCTTCGGTGCCTTCAATAGTGAGATCTCGTGCGGTTTCGTCTCCGTAATACACCTGAGATGCACCCGGAGTTAACAGGAGCACATTCGCAGAATAAAATGGTTTTTTTCTGTCCTTGTCAAAAGGACTTCCATCATCATGGGAGGTTAGGTAATTTACTACACTTTGCCCTTTTAATTTGGAATGTAAAAGGCTGCTATATTTTTTAAAGATCTGTTCATAATCCTTATTGGCGTCTGTTTTTAACTCAAAATTGATGAGGCTATTAAAACCATTGGAGAAATAATCTACTTTTTTATCGCCAAAATCAAAAGTACGCCCTCCAGAAATGCCATAGTTATAGACCTCTCCTACCATAAAGAAAGGGGCGTCATCCAGTACCTGATCCTGATGCTTCTTTTTCCAATTTTCAAAGGCATAAGAAGCTTCTTTGTACAATTCTGCCCAGGCCTTTTCATCGGCATGTTTTACCGTATCTACCCTAAATCCATCTATACCAAGTTCATTGACATAATCCGTCAGCCATTTGATGATATAGAACCTGGGTGCGCGGGGATAGCCCGTCCTGTCAAAGAACAGTTCAAGTTCGTCTAGTTCAATACTTAACCTTCCCTCATTCTTCCACTTAGCCAATAAGGCATCTGGCAGATCAACAGCTTCGTCAGTAGCGGTCCGTATATCCGGCAAATTTGCTACCAAAGTACAAGCCGTGGTTGATTCATAATCTTGAAAGGTGCAGGTAGGTTCCGTGATTACCCATTCTGATGGCCAGACAGGATCTTCTTCCGTGACCGGACCAGTATGGTTCAAAACTACGTCCATCAGAATTCGGATACCATTCTCATGAGCTTTTTTTACCATTATTTCAAGATCCTTTCTGCTACCAAAATTGGGATCTAGAACTGTCCAATCATTGGCCCAATAGCCGTGGTAAGCGTAGGTGTTCCCTGTACCTTCGTCGGTGCCACCATGAACCTGTTCTACAACAGGCGTGAACCAGATGGCATTGATCCCGAGATCTGTAAAGTATCCATCTTCAATTTTTTGAGTTATCCCCTGAATATCACCACCCATGAAGCCCCTCAAAGGTCCTGTTTCTTCAGTTCGTTTGAAGTTGATGTCGTTTTCTGTATTACCATTGTTAAAGCGGTCGGTAAGCAAGAAATAAATATTGGCACCAGCCCAGCGAAATGGGACAGTTTCTTTAACAATTACCGGAGTTTCATTTTGAACTATGGCAGCCTGTGATGTTGTGACTGTGGAATCCTTACATCCTGTAAAAAGGATCACAAAGCACAAAAAAGCCAGTACTCTCATCATTTATCAGTGTATTTGAGGAATGCCTACATCAAACATAGAATAAAAAAACAAGGATTTCCTTGTTTTAACTAATGGTTCTGAAAGGCTTTTTATTTTTTTTTAAAGCTATAAAATGATCTTGGATTAATAAAATTTAATTGATCTGATCCAAAAATTTGAGTAAAGGGCATATAAGCAGCCAATATTTTAAGATAAAAGAATCACCTTTTTCTATTAAGGACCTTGTAGTCTTCGTAACAACTGCTCATAGCATCCAATATTTGGAGATCATTCGCAGTCGTAATAAAAGATTTGGAGAAATTACAGTTCGAGAGAATATCCTCAATATCTACTTTTTCCAGTTGCAGAAGCTCGGTTAGGGTCTCCCGGTCGAATTTAGAAGCGAGAAGATCTCGTATTTCATCGTCTTCCTTGATCAACCTTAATTTTCGCATCTGATTTGGCCTCTTGCCAAAAAGATTACGCAGCAGGTCGGCCGGATTTAAAATTGCTCCTAACACTTTTGTAACTGCACTGGGATTCTTATTCCCGGCTTCATAGCTCTTCGAAAGTCCGGAAATGCTGTATTGATAAGCAGTATTTATCGGGAGGTTCTTAACATCAATTTCCAGATACCCCGTGAGTTGGTAGGGTCTAACGATCACCTCTTCAAGGGCGTAGGCCAATTCCGTAAGCGCTATTTTGGTATCACTGAATTTGAACATGTCATTAGTGACCCGTATTTTTTGTGATTTAAATCCGAGATAGGAGAAATACAAGGTGTCATTGACTGCAGCTCTAATGGAGAATTCACCTCGTTCATTGGTAATAGTCCCTACTACCTGATTGAGATTCACTACATGAACACTTTCCAGTGGCTCATCAGTTTGAGCATTGATCACCACAGCACCGAATTTATCGCTCTGCACATTAGGAGCATTGTCCTGTGCATAGATCATCACAGAACCTACTAGGAAAAGCCATAAGAGAAAGTGTTTTTTCAACGAAATCCAGTTTAGCACGAATAAACCAATAAATCTAGAGTAAGATATCTTTTTTAATATAGAATTAACTAAAAGAATCCGTCCCTTTTTTTACTTCTTCTTTTACCAGTGCGTTGGCCCGACCCTTTTGAGAATGAACGATCTTTGAAACTACCTTTCCCCTTGTTGTCTTTGTTTCTTCTTCGACCTTTATCTTTTCCTCTTCTACCTCCGCCGCCTTCTGGGCTTTTTGATTCTTCAACATTTACAAATCTGCCGTTTACCTTAAATTCTTTAAAAGTATTTAAGATAAGGTCTCTAAGTTCCGGGTTGGTATTGAAAAAGGAAAAACTGTCCTTAACATCTACTCTGTAGACATCGTCTTTACCAATATGCAGAGTATCCCTAAGAAAATCTTTTAAAGACATCCAGTCATAACCGTCTTTTTCACCAACATTGATAAAATAACGAACTGTGCCATCTGAGGAAGAGTCTTGCCCTCTGGAACTTCTGGACTCCCTTTCACCACGGGTTTTATCTGGATTATTCAGATCTTTAACTTTGCTGTAGTAACTATAGAATCTTGTAAATTCTACCGAGATTATTTTCTTGATCAATTCTTCTCTATCTAAACCTTCGAACACATCATTTATGGCAGGTAGGTAGTTGTCCACGGCATGATTGATCTTCGTATTTCGAATTTTACTTGCCAGATGATACAATTGTATCTCGCAGATCTCCATTCCTGATGGGATCTTCTTGGTTTCGAATTCTTGTTTGATCATATTCTCAATGGTCTTTATTTTACGCAGTTCACTACGTGTAATGATAACCATTGATATTCCTGATTTTCCAGCTCTACCAGTTCTTCCGCTTCTATGAGTATAGGTTTCTATCTCATCTGGTAATTGATAATTTATAACGTGTGAGATATCATCCACATCTATTCCCCTTGCAGCCACATCAGTAGCTACGAGCATCTGTATCTGTTTTTTTCTAAAAGAGTTCATCACCAGATCGCGCTGGTTCTGACTTAGGTCGCCGTGAAGTGCTCCGGCATTATACCCGTCTTCTACCAACTTTTCAGCTACTCTTTGAGTGTCTCTTTTAGTACGGCAGAAAACAACCGAGAAAATACCCGGATTGGCATCGGCCAGTCTTTTTAATGCTTCATACCGATCTCTCCCGCCTACTACATAGTATTCGTGTTGAACCGTGTCTACACCCGAATTTTTGGTACCTACCGTAACTTCTTTCGGTTGATGCATAAACTTTTTAGCAATGGTAGAAACCTCTTTGGGCATGGTAGCCGAGAATAACCAGGTAGATTTTTCCTTTGGTGTAGTTGATAAAATGTCTTTGATGTCCTCATAAAAGCCCATATTGAGCATTTCATCAGCCTCATCGAGGATACAGTAATCGATCTTACTAATATCGATCATACCTCTGCCTATCATATCTTTCATACGCCCTGGTGTAGCTACAATGATCTGTGCGCCGCGTTTGATCTGTCTGGATTGATCAACGATACTTGCACCACCATAGATAGCTACTATGTTCAAGCCTTTAACGTATTTGGCATAGAGCTTCATTTCATTAGTGATCTGCAAACAAAGTTCACGAGTTGGGCTAAGGATCACACCTTGAGTGGTTCTACTTTCACTCTGTATCTTTTGAATTAATGGAAATCCGAAGGCAGCCGTTTTACCAGTCCCAGTTTGGGCTAGTGCAACAAGGTCTGTTTCATCCTCTAATAAAATTGGAATTGTTTTTTCCTGGACTTCTGAAGGTGTTTCAAATCCAAGGTCTTCAATAGCTTGCAAAAGGGCTTCGTTGAGCCCCAGCGCTTTAAATTTTGTCATCTTAAGTTATTTTACGTAATCGCAAATATGAATGTTGCATAGAGCGGTTATCGTAATAACTTAATGATACTCAGCGCAACACATGCTATACCAGCGGCGTCAATTAAGCGGCAAAGGTACTGCTAATAATTGAGAAGGGAAGAGAAAGGCCACTATTTCTATGGGGCCTTAGAATATTCTATTTAAATTTTTCTTTCAAGTAGTTGATGAGTTTAGAGAAAGCCCGAGCACGATGGCTTAATTGATTCTTCTCCTTTAAAGTTAGCTCCGCGAAGGTCTTGTCCACTTCGTCTGGTAGGAAAACTGGGTCGTAGCCAAAACCATTCAATCCTCTGGGGATATTGGCGATTACACCTTCAATTACTCCTTTAAAGATATGCGTATCTTTCCCCAAGCAAAGTGCGATGATCGTAGTGAATTGTGCACGCCTGTCTTTCTGTCCATGTAATTGACTTAGTAATTTTTCTACATTTCTGGCCTCGTTCTTTGGTTCCCCTGCATATCTGGCAGAATAGACACCCGGGGCACCGTTCAAGGCAACAACTTCAAGGCCTGTATCATCTGCAAAACATGGTAGTCCATATCGGTCTGCCACATACTTAGCTTTTAACAGGGCATTGCCCTCCAAAGTTTTGGAAGTCTCCGGGATCTCTTCATTACAGCCAATATCACTAAGCGATCTTAGACTTATATTTTTAGGCAGTAGAGAGCGAATTTCTACAAGTTTATGCTCATTATGAGTTGCAAATACTAATTCCATGTGTAATTTTTCAAAAGGAAGCGTTTGAACCTGGTCAAAAGTAGTAATTTTAGGATCCCTTATGTTTCTGGTCCATGCAATTAAGAATTCCACCTATTCTAATTTTTCTTTTCACAGCAATTTGTATGTATGTCCTGGTGGTCTTCCTGCCTGTGGGATATTTTGATTTCTTTGGCCGAGTATATTTGATGGCTACCTTACTAGTGTTGGCTTTTATTCTGGGGGTTGCTGCCTTGTGGCAATTTTATAAGGCTGGTACAACTATAGATCCTAGAAAACCAGATCGTACTCAGGTGCTCGAGACGAAAGGTGTGTATTCCTTTTCCCGAAATCCTATGTATTTGGCACTTTTACTGGTGCTTCTGGCCTGGGGATTGTGGTTAGGGAATGCCTTTAATACCATTCTGGCTGCAGGATTTGTATCTGTTATGAACAAGTTGCAGATACTCCCGGAAGAGACGGCCCTTCAGAAAAAGTTTGGCAAGACCTATGGGCCATATTGTATACGGGTGAGACGCTGGTTTTAAGTTGTAAGACACCTTTTTTAATGTCAATGCAATTTTTTGATCAACTTATAGTTTTATATATTAGCATATTAACTAATATTATTATATATTAGCTATATAACTTATAATAAATGATTGCAGTTATCACTGGAGATATCGTGAATTCGGAACAGTATTCGTCTTCAATTTGGATGCCCTTATTAAAAAAGGTGCTAAAGAAGTATGGGGAACAACCAGAAATTTGGGATATTTATAGGGGTGATGAATTTCAAATAAAGATTTCACCCTTAGTCGCATTAGAGGCGGCCATACAATTAAAAGCAATGATCAAATCGGTAAACAATCTCGATGTACGTATAGCAATAGGTATAGGTGATGAAACCTATTCAGGAGGGAGAATTACGGAGGCAAATGGATCTGCTTACAAAAGGTCTGGGCGAATGTTTGAGACCTTAAAAGAAGAAAAACGAACCCTGGCTTTGGCAAGTGGTAATGAAACTCAGGACAACATCTTAAATCTTATGATCAAATTAGCGCTCGATTTTATGGATGATTGGAGTCCGGTGTCTGCTAATACGGTTGCCTGGACCTTACAACATCCTGAAAGTTCTCAACAAGCAATGGCCAGTCATTTTAAGATACAGCAGTCGGCGGTGAGTCAAAGACAAAAAAGAGCCAGAATGTATCTGTTACAAGAACTACTAGAATTTTACAAACAATCAATTAAACAAATCGCTCCATGATCTTATTTGTAAAACTTTTACTAGCTCATTTATTGGGCGATTTTCTTTTTCAACCCACCAAATGGGTTATTCATAAAGAGGCACATAAAATAGGTTCAAAGTACCTATATGCACACATAGTAATGCATTTTGTTTTAGTGATGATCCTGCTATTTGATATTTCTTATTGGAAAATTGCTTTGATCATTGCCTTGTCTCATTATGTGATCGATCTAGGAAAATTGTACTCTTCAAAATGGTTTTCGAATAAAAGCATCCCATTTTTTATAGATCAGGCATTTCATGTAATCATCATTTTTGGCTGTGCCTATTACGGCAATGTGATAGGGCAGGCCAGTTACCTGCTTGGTCTAATGGACTGGGGATTGATCACAGCCATTTTTTTCCTGACTACCCCCTCTGCCATTATCATGAATATACTACTCGAGAAAATGTCTAGCCAAATTCCACTTGATCATAAATCCCTTCCAAATGCTGGAAAGTATATTGGTATTATAGAACGACTTTTTGTCCTGATTTTCATCCTTACCGGGAGGTGGGAGGGGATAGGCCTCCTGATCACGGCCAAATCGGTATTTAGATTCAACGATCTAAAAGAAAGTAACAGCCGTAAACTTACCGAGTATATATTAATAGGAACACTGCTCAGTTTTGGATTAGCGATCATTACGGGCTTGATCTATACTGCATACTCATACTAGAACCGCGCTTTTAGTAACCCAAACCGTATTCGTTTGGATCTTTTGAGCCTTAAAGACCTCTTTGATCTATCGAATATGGATCGTATAAAGCGGCATTGTTTTATAAGAAGATGCCGTATGTGTATCTTCTGTAAATGTGAAATTTACATTTAAACGGCTACAATAAAATCAATTTCGCATCAAAACCACAGTAATGCTGAATCCAGTTCATTTTTCAAATGAAAACAAGGAATTCGATAGAATTAATATTTACTTTTATAGCTTAATTTTTTAAGAATGATTGAGGTGGGAAGAAAGTATGTTTTTGATTTTGATAGTACCTTAACCAGAGTGGAAGCCTTGGATGTCCTTGCAGAAATGACTCTTCATGGTCGTGAAGAACGCGATGACGTAATAAAGGAAATACAACACATTACCAATTTAGGAATAGACGGGGATATTTCATTTACGGAATCCCTGGAGCGCAGAATTAAATTATTAAAGGCTAATAAAAGACATCTTGATCCCTTAGTTAAAGAGTTAAAGAAGAAGATCTCCAAGTCTATTGCTTCGAATAAAGAATTTTTTGAAAAATATTCAGAGGATATTTATGTTATCTCATGCGGGTTTAAAGAATTCATTGATCCAATCGTAAAGGAATACAACATACCCTCTGATAGAGTTTACGCCAATACCTTCGAGTTTGACGAAGAGGGCAATATTATAGGTTTTGATGAAGATAACGTGCTGGCGAGTCACAATGGGAAGATAGAATGCCTACGCCAACTCGATCTTGATGGAGAAGTGCAGGTCATAGGTGATGGATACAGCGACTATGTGATGCGCGAAGCAGGAATAGCGCATAAATTCTTTGCCTATACAGAAAATGTACACAGAGAAAAAGCAGCCTCCAATGCAGATCACGTGACGCCAAATTTGGATGAATTCTTATTTGTGAATGACCTTCCACGTAATTTATCATATCCCAAAAACAGAATTAAGATCTTATTGCTCGAAAATGTGCACCCTATTGCCTTTGACAATTTATCTGAAGATGGTTTTTCGGTTGAATTGGTTGATCGGAGCTTAAGTGAAGAAGCACTTATAGAAAAAATAAAGGGAGTTCATGTGCTTGGGATCCGATCCAAGACTCAGATCACACCAAGAGTATTAGACGCTGCCAATAAGTTACTGGTAGTTGGGGCCTTTTGTATTGGAACCACCCAAATAGACCTGGATTACTGTCAGAAAAAAGGCGTGGTGGTCTTTAATGCCCCGTATAGCAATACCAGATCTGTTGTGGAATTGGCAATAGGACAGATTATAATGCTGATGCGGAACATCTTTCCTAGAAGTGTTGAGATCCACGAAGGTAAATGGAATAAGTCCGCAAAAAATTCCAGGGAAGTGCGGGGGAAAAATTTAGGGATAGTAGGATACGGCAATATTGGGAAACAATTGTCTGTATTGGCTGAAGCTATTGGTATGCGTGTATACTATTACGATCTTGAAAATCGACTTGCTTTGGGCAACGCGGTAAAATGTAATAGCCTGGAAGATCTGTTAAACGTTTCAGATGTAGTATCACTACATATAGATGATAGCAAATCCAATCTCAATTTTATTGGGGAAAGAGAAATTAACCAAATGCGAGATGGGGCACTACTGATCAACCTTTCCAGGGGTTTTGTGGTAGATATTCCGGCTTTAGTGAATGCCTTAAAAAGTAAGAAATTGGCAGGAGCGGCGGTAGACGTCTTTCCTGAAGAACCCGGAAGAAATGGGGCATTTAAAACTGCTTTACAGGGTATCCCTAATGTGATCTTAACACCGCATATTGGGGGAAGTACCGAAGAGGCGCAAATGAATATTGCCGATTTTGTTCCTGATAAAATTATGGACTACATAAATACCGGAAATACGGTTGATGCCTTGAACTTCCCAAATATCAGACTTCCTAAGCAAAACAATTCCCATAGATTCCTTCATATTCATCGAAATCGACCCGGGGTTATGGCCAGGATCAATGATGTATTGGCCCACTACGAAATGAATATCTCAGGGCAATATCTATCAACGAATAAAGAATTGGGATATGTGATTACAGATCTCGACAAAGACTATAATAAAGAGGTCATTCAAGCCTTGAAAAAAGTTGAGCACACCATTAAATTTAGGGTGCTTTATTGATGATGGTAGGGCTCATTTCGCAAAATGGTAAACCCGCGATAAAGCTGTTCAACAAAGAATAGCCGAACCATTTGATGAGAAAAGGTCATAAGAGAAAGACTCATTTTTTCCTGAGCTCTGAGATGAACGGCATTGCTAAAACCATACGGTCCACCCACCACAAAAACGAGTTGTCTTGTGCCCGCATTCATAAGTTTTTGTAAATGCTTGGCAAAATCCACAGAAGAGAATTGTTTCCCTTGCTCATCTAATAAAATCATCATATCAGAAGAAGTGATCTTTGATAAGATGGCCTCTCCTTCCTTATCCTGTTGTTCGGTAACGGACATGTTCTTGGTGGTCTTAAGGGCCTGAATTACCTCGAGTTCAAATTTGATATAATGACGTAGCCTTTTCTCGTATTCCGATATCATGGCCTGCAATCCCTTATGGTCTGTTTTGCCTACAACCAGCAGTTTAATTTTCATAGGTCAAAGTTAAAATTTTCAGGATATTCAGATTCTTTATTGGTGTTTGTTTTTAGTAATTTTATTCGATAGATTCGATTTTTATGATTTCCGAAGAAGCATTCAATAAAGAAATACATCAGATCATTCAAAATGGCATCAGAGAGGATGTTGGCGACGGAGATCACAGTTCTCTTGCCTGCATTCCTGCCGAGGCAAAGGGCAAGGCAAAACTACTCGTAAAGGAAGAATGCGTTATTGCCGGAATAGATTTTGCTAAACAGGTGTTTCAGTTTGTAGATCCCGATCTAAAACTTGAGATCATGGTTCAGGATGGTCAAAATGTACAGTATGGAGATATTGTTTTTTATGTTAGTGGCTCATCACAAAGTATTTTGAAGGCAGAAAGACTTGTTCTTAATGCCATGCAACGAATGAGCGCTATTGCGACAAAGACTGCCCAATACGTTGCTATTTTAGAAGGAACGAAAACCAAGATCCTCGATACAAGGAAGACCACCCCCGGTATCAGAGCTATAGAAAAGTGGGCCGTAAAGATTGGAGGAGGGGAGAACCACCGTTTCGCATTATATGACATGATTATGTTAAAGGATAATCATATTGATTTTGCAGGTGGGATCACCCAGGCGATCGACAAAACAAAACGCTACTTAAAAGAACAGCAGAAAGACTTAAGGATCATCGTAGAAGCCAGAAATCTTCAGGAGGTGGAGGAAATTCTTCGATCTGGAGGGATCTACCGCATCCTACTAGATAATTTCAATTATGATGATACCAGGAAGGCCGTACAACAGATAGGAGATAAGTGCCTTACCGAATCTTCCGGGGGGATCAATGAACAGACCATTAGAAAATATGCTGAATGTGGCGTAAATTATATTTCATCCGGAGCCTTAACCCATTCTGTGAGTAATAAAGATCTGAGTCTTAAAGCAGTGTAGATGACAAAAGAGGTAGAGGATAATTTAAAAAAGATACCGGTCATCAATTGGATTGCTGCACTGCTGAAGAAGATCAAACTGGTAGGGCTGCAAGGTCTGTCTCTCTACGACCTAATTGAGATGTATATCATCGGCATTGTTCAGGGTGCCCTCTCCACAAGAGCTAGTTCTATTGCATTTAGCCTTTTTATGGCGCTGTTTCCTCTCATTATTTTCTTAGTTACTCTAATTCCCTTCATAATTCCATTTGTGAGTGTGGGGAATGAGGATTTTGATACACAATTCCTGCGATTCCTGGAATCCTTTCTTCCATCTGCTACAGGGGAGTATTTTGGGGAGATCTACACACAGATCAAGGACCAGAAACAAGGGGGATTATTATCTTCTGCTTTTGTATTGTCTATTTTTTTAATGACCAATGGAGTTAATGCTATTTTTGGAGGATTTGAAACATCTTACCATATCATTCTAACCCGTAATTTTTTTAAACAATATGCCTATGCCCTTATGGTAGGCATCATTTTGTCATTTTTATTAATGGCAGGAGCAGTGGCTTTCGTTTATTTTGAATATACGCTGGAGTATTTAAATGTTTGGGCAGCCGAATCTAGTGGGACTAAATTAGACCCTAATGATCTAACGGGCGCAAGGGCCGGGAAGATATTGTTCTTTGCAATTTTATCTTACTTCACAACGGCCATACTCTACTATTTTGGTACAGCCGAAGGAAAGCAAGCTCGTTTTTTTTCCTACGGAGCGCTAATGACTACCTTACTCTTTTTGCTTACCTCTTATTTATTTGGAGTATATATTGAGAAATTTGCCCGTTATAACGAGTTATATGGAGCTCTAGGGGGATTGTTAATTTTGATGGTCTACATCTGGTTAAACTCAAATATACTTTTATTGGGCTTTGAGTTAAATGCAACTCTAAATAGTCTCAAACAAAATATGAATACGGAAGAAGTCTCTTCTTAAGCAGGTATTATGAAGTATTTCGTTGACGTTATCTTGCCAATTCCTCTGGAGAAACTGTTCACTTACTCGGTTTCAAAGGACACGGCCATGCTTATGAAGAAGGGGATGAGGGTTGCTGTTCCCTTTGGCAAATCAAAGATCTATACGGCCTTGGTATTTGAGGTTCACTCAGAACCCCCAAAAGTGTATGAGGCTAAAGAAATTCATGAGTTGATCGATACCATTCCGTTGGTATCTACTTTACAATTAGATCATTGGCAGTGGATGGCCCAGTATTATATGTGCACCTTGGGTGAAGTATTCCGTACCGCGGTCCCCAGTGCATTTTTATTGGAAAGTGAAACTCTTGTCCTAAAAAACAATACGATTCAACCAGATGAATCTGTCCTTAATGACCAGGAGTTCATGGTACTTGAAGCCTTGGAAAACCAATCATCCTTAAAGATCAGTGATGTAAGTGCTATCCTTGATAAAAAGACGGTATTACCCTTGCTCAACAGTATGTTGAGAAAGAAGTACATTCTGTTAAAAGAGACCTTACATGAACAATACAAGCCAAAGCAGTTGCGTACGGTTCGTTTACATGATCATTTCAGCTCTGAGGAAGCATTAAGTGCACTTCTTGAAGAGCTAAGTAGGGCACCAAAACAACGGGAAGTACTGTTAACTTTGTTCCAACTTCAGGCTGCGACTAAAAAACCTATTTCTGCTACCGAGCTACAGAACAAAAGCGGAGCTTCTTCAGCTGTCATAAAAACCTTGAAAGACAAAGGAATTCTGGATGAGCAGATGCTGATTATAGACAGGGTAATTTTTAAAGGAGAAGTAGCATCCTCGACCGGGATTCAATTGGGTGATTTTCAGGAAGATTGTTTACAACAACTAAAGTCTTCTCATGTGGATAAACAGGTGGCACTGCTTCATGGTGTTACAGCCTCAGGAAAAACAGAGGTTTATGTAAAACTAATGGAGGAATACTTAAGGAAAGGTAAACAGGTCTTATACCTTCTTCCTGAAATTGCATTAACTACACAACTTATTGATCGGTTACAGGCATATTTTGGTGAAAAGGTTGCAGTTTTTCATTCTAAATACAGCCAAAATGAACGCGTGGAGGTCTGGAACAATGTATTGAATAATGCTTCAAAAGCACAGATCGTTATAGGTGCCAGGTCTTCTCTTTTCCTTCCTTTTTCCAAGCTTGGACTGGTAATCATTGATGAAGAACATGAAAACTCATTCAAACAGTACGACCCCGCACCCAGATATCATGCCAGAGATGCTGCTATTGTACTGGCAACCTTTCATAATGCCAAAGTTATCCTTGGTTCGGCCACTCCAAGTCTTGAAAGTTTTTACAATGTTCAAAACGGGAAATATGGTTATGCCTTTATGGATCAGCGATATGGGGGTGTTCAATTGCCAGAAATTGAATTGGTAGATATCAAAGAAGCGTCTAGAAAGAAAAGAATGAAAGGTCATTTTTCTGAAAGACTGATCGAAGAAATATCGGAAACACTTATCTTAAAAGAACAAGTGATCCTATTCCAGAATAGAAGAGGCTATGCCCCAATTGTAGAATGTACAACCTGCGGCCATGCTCCACAGTGCCCAAATTGCGATGTTAGTTTAACATACCATCAGGCAAAGAAACAATTGCGTTGCCACTATTGTGGATATCACACAGTTCTGGAAGAACAATGTTTGGCCTGTGGAAGTGCAACCCTGGACACAAAAGGATTTGGAACCGAACAAATTGAAAAAGAGTTGGAAACCCTGTTTCCGGATGCTAAAGTTGGCCGTATGGACCTGGATACCACAAGAGGAAAACACGCCTATGAAAAGATCATTCAATCCTTTGCTCAAAAGGAATTCGATATCCTAGTAGGCACTCAAATGGTGACCAAAGGATTGGATTTCAGGCACGTGAATCTGGTGGGTATTATGAATGCAGATTCTCTGCTGAATTTTCCGGATTTCAGGGCACATGAGCGTAGTTATCAAATGTTGACACAGGTAGCGGGCAGGGCAGGGCGCACTGAAAAGAGGGGGATTGTACTTGTTCAAACCTACAATCCATTTCATAGCATATTACAGCAGGTGGTTGCCGGTAACTATACTTCAATGTATGAGGAACAGATGGCTCAAAGGGAAGAATATCATTATCCGCCCATTAACAAGATCATAAAGATCAGTTTTAAGCATAAGAATTACAATACACTTAATGAGGCTGCAACCTGGTTTGGTAAGGCGCTACGCAATGTTTTTAGCTCTCAAATTCTGGGTCCGGAGTTTCCTCCCGTAGCCAGGATCAGAAATCAATACATAAAACAGGTATTGGTAAAGATTCCAAGAAAACAGTCGCTTAAACAAACAAAAAATAGCATCAAAAGAATTGAAAATTCCTTTAATGCTATTTCCTGGTACAGAAGTGTGCGAGTAATCTACGACGTAGACTACTTTTAACTAAACGTTGCTTAACGCTTCGGCCAGTTCTGTTTTCTTATTTCTACTCAGAGGAATAGATCTGCCGCTTACTTCAACATTTTTACTGTTGAATTTTTCGATCTTCTCCAAATTCACAATATAAGATTTGTGAATTCTAAGGAATTTATCCTCAGGTAATTGTTTTTCAAAAGCCTTCATGGTAGAAAGGATGACGATATTGGCTTCATCTGTCACTAATTTAATATAATCGCCAAGGGCTTCTATCCATTTAATATCATTTAAGATGACCTTACGTTTTTTGAGATTACTTTTCACAAAAATATGCTCTTCATCTTCCAGAACCTGGTTCATTTGCTCGTATTTGGCTACTGCTCTTTTTACAGAGGCGTCAAAACGGGCCATGGTGATAGGTTTGTGCAGATAATCAGTTACATCATAATCAAATGCTTTTAGGGCATAATCCGGTTTTCCGGTGATTAAGATGACTTGTGGACTGTTTTCTAAAGACTCCAACAGATCAAAACCACTAATGATCGGCATTTCAACATCTAGAAAGATTAGGTCAATCTCATTGTTCTTGATGCCGTTCTTGGCTTCAATAGCGTTGCTGTACTCCGCAACCAGGGCTAAATTCGGATGATTATTCACCAATTTTGCAACTGCCATACGCTGCATGGATGAATCGTCAACAACAATACTTCTTAATTTCATAAAGGGTTGATTTGTGGGGTTAAATCATCGACAAAGTACATAAAAAACAAGTTTAACTGCAACAAAAATCGTTCAACTGTAACGAAAGTTGTAAACAAAGTTGTTAAGCATGTACTCTAAAGGATGAGCATAATTTAGGTTTATAGGTTAAGTTCAATTTGAAACATTATAGTACCAATAACGAAGAAAAGTATAATTTCTTGTAAATAGACAGAAGAATTATTACTTTTGCGCTCCTAAAAATTTTATAATCATATGAATAATTACGAAACTGTTTTCATTTTAAATCCCGTTCTATCTGACGTTCAGATAGAGGAAACAGTTAAGAAATTCGAGGATTTCTTAATTAAGAATGATGCCAAAATGGTGGCAAAAGAGAATTGGGGCCTGAAAAAATTGGCATATCCCATACAACACAAGAAAAGTGGCTTTTATCATTTGTTCGAATTTACGGCTCCTGGTGAAGTGATCGCTCCTTATGAGCAGGAATTTCGAAGAGACGAACGCATTATGCGTTTCTTGACCGTAAAATTGGATAAGCACGCTATTGAGTGGGCAGAGAAAAGAAGAACAAGACAAAAAGCTAAAGCGTAAGGAATATGGCAACATTACAACAACAAGCAAAAGGAAAGAAGGACGGAGAGATTCGTTATCTAACCCCATTGAACATTGAGACCAATAAACAGAAGAAATACTGTCGTTTTAAAAAGTCAGGTATTAAATACATCGATTACAAAGACCCAGATTTCTTAATGAAATTGGTAAACGAACAAGGTAAGTTACTTCCCAGAAGGCTTACAGGTACTTCTTTGAAGTATCAGAGAAAAGTAGCTCAGGCGGTTAAAAGAGCAAGGCATATTGCCTTAATGCCGTACGTTGGAGATTTATTAAAATAAAAAGAAACAGATCATGGAACTTATTTTAAAAGAAGACGTACAAAACCTTGGTTTTAAGGACGACGTAGTTTCGGTAAAGAATGGCTTTGGCAGAAATTATTTGATCCCACAAGGACTTGCCACTATGGCAACTCCTTCTGCGAAGAAAGTACTGGCAGAGAACTTAAGACAAAAGGCACACAAAGAGAAAAAGATCGTTGATGCAGCTAATAAAACTGCAGAGGCTTTAAAACAACTAGAGGTTAAGATCACCGCTAAAGTAGGAGCCGGAGATAAACTGTTTGGTTCTGTTACTCAAGGAGACCTGTCCGATGCACTTGCAAAAGAAGGTCATGAGATCGATAAGAAGTACATTCTGATCAAAGGAGGCGCAATCAAAAGAGCCGGTCCATATCAAGCAGATATTCGACTTCACAGAGATGTGATGGTTGAATTTAACTTTGAAGTGGTAGCAGAACAGAAGTAAGGATATCTAGGTTTATAAATTAAAAAGAGCTATGTTTTTCATAGCTCTTTTTTTGTTTATATTGTATCAGCTTAAAAACCACCTAACTATCATGAAAAAACAAATCCTTTTTGCCATTCTTTTATTGGCCGGAACAGGCTCACTATGGGCACAGGTTACAACTTCTACTATCAGAGGAACCGTTTATGAAGGCGATTTAGAACCATTATTCGGCGCAAATATTGTAGCTGTCCATACACCAACGGGAACCAAGTATGGATCCGTTAGTAACCAGGACGGTCGTTATACCTTGGCAAACCTTAGAGTAGGTGGACCCTATGAGATAACAGTTTCTTATGTTGGATTTAAATCGCAATCACAAAGTGATGTATTCCTTAGTTTAGGTAAAACCACCAATTTAGATTTTAGTCTGATATCTGACAGTCAGGCACTAGATGAAGTGGTAGTTGTATACGATCAGACAGGAACATTTGGGAGCGATCGCACGGGTGCTGAAACCAGTGTAGGCAGACGAGATCTAATAAGGTTACCAACCATTTCAAGGTCGGCAAGTGATTTCATCAGACTAGATCCCCAGGCATCATCAGGTGCTTCCGGACTTTCTTTTGGAGGGCGAAATGATCAATACAACAACTTTTCCTTGGACGGTGCCATTTTCAATAATCCCTTTGGTCTAGATGCCGCCACACCTGGAGGACAGACCAATGCACAACCCATCTCTCTGGATGCCATAGAGCAGATTCAAGTCACTACAGCTCCCTATGATGTAACTCTATCAGGATTTACAGGAGCTTCTGTAAATGCGGTGACCAAAAGTGGGACCAATGAATTTTACGGAACCGCTTATGGATTTTTCCGTAATGATGATCTAACAGGAGGGAAGATCAATGGGGATGACGTTTTTAAAACAGGCCTGGAGCAGTATCAGTACGGCATAAGTGTTGGAGGACCTATCATCAAAAACAAACTTTTCTTTTTTGTCAACTTTGAGAAGGACGAACTTACCGAGTTAGGTACAGATGGGTTTGTTCCCAATACAGGTACAGGAGATATAAACGAGAGTAGAGTGACACTTTCAGATTTTCAATTGGTAGATAACTTGCTCCGCCAGGTGGTTATTGGTCAGGATGGGCAAGGCAACGATTTATTTTATGACCCAGGACGTTTTCAAGGCTTTAATTTTGATCAGCAGTCAACCAAAGGGATCATTAAACTAGACTGGAACATTAATGATAATAATCGTTTAGCGATTATATATAACTTTTTAGATGCCTCCAAAGGAAAACCGGCAAACAGGGATGCTATTACCTTTCGCGGACCTAACACTCAAACGCTACAATTTGAGAATGCGGGCTATGAGATCAATAATAAGATCAAATCCCTTCAGATAGAATTAAATTCAAAAATTTCTGACGAGGCCACTAACAAGCTTCAGGTAGGATACACCCATTTTGACGACTTTAGAAATCCATTCTCAACTCCGGCACCCAGTATTGTGATTCTTGATGATACAGGTAGCTCTAATTATATTATTGGCGGACATGAACCATTTTCTATTAATAATCGTCTAGATCAGAAAGTACTTCAGATCACCAATAACCTGAATATCTTCAAAGGAGACCATACGTATACCGTTGGCTTCTCTTTTGAAAAATTTCAATTCGACAACTCCTTTAATTTAGGAGCATATGGGGCACAGGGAGTGTTCTTTCCTACCACTACCATAACTGACTTTCCTAATTTTGCAAGTTCCGGAGCATTGCAAACCGCATTCGATGATGCTATAGCAGCAGACAGAGCTTTTAATGCAAACGGAACAGGGAATATGGGAGGATGGTCATTGGCAGAGACAAATGTTGGGCAATTGTCTTTTTATGTACAGGATGAATGGGATGCCGCAGAAAATTTTAAACTTACCTATGGCGTTCGTTTCGATAAGCCTCTTTACTTTGATACAGCAGAAAAGGTAGGAGAGAATATTGCACGTAAAGGAGGGGCCTCTGGAACTTATATCCCGTCTATCCAGTATTTCGATCCTGAAACGGGAGAACCTATATTCCTTGATTCTGAAACCTTACCTAACAATAACTTCTTGGTGTCCCCAAGAGTTGGTTTCAACTGGGATGTAAAAAATGACAATACCCTTCAACTACGTGGTGGTTCTGGCTTATTTACCGGCAGATTCCCATTTGTTTGGTTAGGGAACCAGGTACAGGGGGTCGACTTTTTCTTTTACCAGGTCATAGATCCCGATTTTCAGTGGCCACAGGTATGGCGAACTAATGTAGGGATAGATAAGAAATTTGATAACGGACTAATTGTTACCGCTGATATTTCTTACACCAAAGATGTGAATGCCGCTCAAGTACAGAATTGGGGACTAGATTCTCCTTCTGCCACTTTGAATGGACCAGATAACAGAGCGGTTTATACTAACGGTGATAAATCACAGATCTTCGGAGGACCAACCAATGCCTATGTATTCACCAACTCTGATAAAGGACGTATTTGGAATGCCTCTATAAAAGGGCAGAAGAACTGGGATAATGGCTTGTATACAATGCTTGCTTATAGTTTTTTAAATGCTAAGGAAGTGAACTCTATTGATGCTGAGATAACCGGAGATGCTTTTGCAGGGAATGCTATTGTTGGAAATGCCAACAACGATATGTTATCTTTTTCCAGGTACGGTGACAACCACAGAATAATAGGAGTTTTATCCAAGGCATTCAAAACCGGGACTACCATCTCCACATTCTTTGAATACGCCAAAAGTGGTCGATACAATTATATCTATGGTGGTGATATCAATAATGACGGTTCCAGTATCAATGATCTTCTTTATATTCCAACTAGTTCTGAAATAGGATCGATGACTTTTAGCGGTGCGGGTCAGGCAGAAGCTTTTGAAGCGTTTATTCAGCAAGATGATTATTTAAGTGGTCGCAGGGGGCAATATGCAGAAAGATATGGTGCTCTTGCACCCTGGAGGAGTACCTGGGATGTAAAGATCTTACAAGACATCAATCTAAGTGATAAGAACAAGTTTCAACTAAGTATCGATATTTTAAATTTTGGTAATCTGTTGAATTCTAATTGGGGAGTAGTAGAAGGCCCAAGTTTTGACCAGGTCCTAGGGGTAAGTGTAGATTCCGGGAATAACCCAACCTATACATTTGACACAAACAGGAATGAGACCTTTGCTGCCATTACCAGTCAGATCTCCAGATGGAGAGCACAATTGGGAGTCCGCTATATTTTTAACTAACGAATAAAATCTTATTTTTGGGCCGCCCTAAAAAGGCGGCTTTTTTTATGAAATATACACGCTTAACAAAACAACAACTCGAGGAGCTTCACCAGGAGTTCATCAACTTTTTGGCAACCCAAAGCATTACAGCCACTGAATGGGAAATGATAAAACTTAACAGGCCACATGTGGCAGAAGAGGAACTAGACGTATTTAGTGATCTGGTTTGGGAAGGTGTACTTCAAAAAGTGCAGTACCTTGAAAATATTTCGGAGCAGCAAATGCATCTGTTCTTTCTCCCTGAAAAGGAGATGAAACTGATCTCGGTAAAGGTTATGAATCCTAAAATAGATCTAAGAAACTCTGAAGGTTTTAGCTGGTTTAAAAAGAACTGGCAATCAGATTTTGTAGAGTACCTGGTAGCTTCCAAAGCCTATACTGATGATAAGAATCTGGATAAATTTAAACTCATTCAGCAAGGAGCGGTGATCACCAAGGGAGAACTCTATCAATGGTTTGATAAAATCATAGAATAAGTCGATATTTGCCCAACTACATTAGATCATGGCTCAAAAACCTTCTATTCCAAAAGGTACCCGCGATTTTACGCCTCTTGAGGTTACAAAACGCAACTATATCTTTGATATTATTAAAAGACAGTTTCAGCTCTTCGGCTTTCAGCCAATAGAAACTCCATCTTTTGAGAATTTAGATACTTTATTAGGCAAGTATGGAGATGAAGGCGACCGATTGATCTTTAAGATCCTTAATTCTGGTGACTACCTGAGTAAAGTAGATGAATCGGTTTACAAGGCTAAAGATCTTGCAAAACTGACACCGCAGATCACTGAAAAGGCTTTGAGGTATGACCTTACGGTTCCTTTCGCCAGGTATGTGGTGATGCATCAGAATGAGATCGATTTCCCATTCAAACGGTATCAGATACAGCCGGTGTGGAGGGCAGACAGGCCCCAAAAAGGCAGGTTTCGTGAATTCTTTCAATGCGATGCCGATGTGGTGGGGGCCAATTCTCCTCTCCAGGAAATTGAATTGATCCAATTATATGACGCGGTCTTCACAAACCTGGGGTTAAAAAATATCTCTATCAAATTAAATCATAGGAAGATACTCTCAGGAATTGCTGAGGTCATAGGGGCACAGGATAAACTGATACCATTCACCGTAGCCTTAGATAAGCTAGATAAGATAGGAAAAGATGGGGTGATCAAAGAATTATTGGCCAATGGGATCAGCGCCGAGGCTGTTGATATGGCAATGCCGCTATTTGCGATGTCTAATCAAAAAAATAATCCGTTTGAAATATTATCAAACTTTTTAAAGAATTCTGCAACAGGGCAACAAGGGATTAAAGAACTTCAATTTATTACAGAGAACATCGAGAAACTGGGCCTATCGAGCGCAGAAGTCTCTATAGATGTTTCCCTGGCAAGAGGCCTTAATTACTACACTGGGGCCATCATGGAAGTGGCGGCACCTGCAGGAGTCTCTATGGGATCTATTGGTGGCGGAGGCCGCTATGATGATCTTACAGGTGTATTTGGCATGAAGGATCTGAGTGGGGTAGGGATATCTTTTGGTCTGGACCGTATTTATTTAGTACTCGAAGAATTGGGACTTTTTCCTGAGACCATTGACCAATCCGTTAAGGTACTCTTTGTGAATTTTGGTGAAAAGGAAGCCATGGCTGCCCTGCCATTGATCAGAACCCTAAGAAGACAGGGAATAAAAACGGATCTATATCCTGCAGAGGCCAAGCTGCAGAAACAATTTAAATATGCCAACAATCGGAATATTCCATACGTTGTACTTCTCGGTAAGGATGAACTTGAGCAGCAGACCGTTGTAGTGAAAAATATGGCAGAAGGTTCCCAAAAGTCATACTCCTGGAATGAATTGGAACGATTTATTGAAGTACTATAATTGTTTCTTAACAGCCAAGATCACTTCTTCAAAATACGTCTTTTGATGTGGTACGTAGAGCATGGAAGGAGTCTCGCTAAACAGATCTTTTTCCCAAGTAGTTATTGGTTTTAATTGAAGTGCCTCCACTTCTTCTTCCTGCTTTTGTAAAGTTTCCATGGGTTGTTTTAAACAACATATAAAGGTATGATGGAACTCACAATCTAGCAGTCCATTATGATGTTGTTGAACTGACTTAAAAATTCCGATGGGAATAAGGGCATTCTCTTCAACTAAAATACCTATCTCTTCCTTTATTTCTCTTAAGGCCCCGGAAACAATGCTTTCTCCGGCCCCTACATGTCCTGCGACAGACACATCCCAGTACAAAGGAAAGGTCTTTTTTATCTGTGCACGCTGCTGGAGCAAGACTTTCCCATCCGGTGTATAAAACCATATATGAACGGTGGGGTGGAACAATCCTTTTTGGTGAGCTTCAGACTTTAAGATCTTTTGCCCGGTATAATTCCCCTCAGTATCCATGAGATCAACCCACTCTTCCATTGGAAATATTCTTACGTTTTACGTTATCTTAAATTCTAAACCAAAGACCTTACACAAAATGGTCTGCTTATTAATCGAAATAACTAAAGGTCTCGCCGGCTTTAATGGTCAATAGTGTTTCATAGATCAGCCTGATCACATTTTCCACATCATGTTTGTGAACGGTTTCCACAGTAGTGTGCATATACCTTAAGGGTAATGATATTAGAGCCGAAGCAACTCCACCATTACTGTAGGCAAAAGCATCTGTATCTGTTCCTGTAGAGCGGGAAGAGGCCATGCGTTGAAACGGTATTTTACATGTTTCAGCTGTTTCAATGATTCGCTCTCGCAATTTGTTCTGTACAGCAGGAGCATAGGATATCACCGGCCCTGCGCCTAATTCGGTATGCCCCTGAGTCTTTTTTTCGATCATTGGGGTGGTTGTATCATGGCAAACATCGGTCACAATGGCTGCGTTGGGGCGAATGGTCTGAGTGATCATTTCTGCACCTCTTAATCCTATCTCTTCCTGCACCGAGTTGGTGATATACAATCCAAAAGGAAGCTTTATCTTATTTTCATGTAGCAACCTGGCTACTTCCGCGATCATAAATCCACCTGCCCTGTTATCAATTGCACGGCATACAAATTTGTCCTTGTTTAGAATATGAAATTGGTCAGGATAGGTAATTACACAGCCTACATGAACGCCCATTTTTAAAACCTCTTCCTTGTTCTTTGCCCCTACATCAATAAAGATGTTGTCTAATTGTGGTGGCTTTTCCTTGGTTTTATCTCTTGTATGAATGGCGGGCCATCCAAAGATCCCTTTGACGATCCCTTTTTTGGTATGAATATTGACCCATTTAGACGGAGCGATCTGATGATCACTTCCTCCGTTTCGTATTACATAAATTAGACCATCATCTGTGACGTAATTAACATACCAGGATATTTCATCAGAATGCCCTTCAATGACAACCTTGTAGGGAGCCTTGGGGTTAATGACCCCAACTGCCGTTCCATAGGTGTCTGTGATAAAAGTATCTACATAAGGTTTGAGATAGTTCATCCAGAGTTTTTGTCCTTCCCACTCATAACCGGTAGGAGCAGCATTGTTCAGGTATTTTTCAAAGAATTCTACAGATTTTTTAGTAAGAATTTTAGTGTGGCTCATCTATGTTTTCTATTTGGATACAAACTTAGCAATATTCACGTTTATTTAATAACTCGGCAAATGGTTTATCATTAATTTTGACAACAATATAATATGAAGTAGATACTATATGAGGAAATGGCTTTTTATAGGATTGGTTTGGGGATTTTCTTTATCGCTTAACGCTCAGGTAGAGGATCAGCCATTAGATTCCATACAGGAGAAGTTGATCATTATTGAGGGAGACTCTCTTTTTCAGGCCTCTATTGCCTTAGATGAGGTATTTATTTTTGGGAAATTAGAGTTCTCTTCCTATGAAGAAAAGCTACGCTACTATATTCTAAAAAGAAAAACACTTAAGGTATATCCATATGCCAAGTTAGCTTCTGAGCGTTTGGTAGCCTTAAATGACAGCCTTGAGAGCGTTAAATCTAAAAGAAAGCGAAAGAAGTACACCCGACATGTACAGAAATATATTGAAGAGGAATTTTCTGAAGAACTGAAGAAACTAACAAGGACGGAAGGTCAGATCCTGGTAAAATTGATTTACAGGCAAACCGGTAAAACGTCTTTTGATCTCGTTAAGGAACTACGTAACGGGTGGCGTGCATTCTGGTATAACACTACGGCCAAGATGTTCAAGATAAGTATCAAGGAAGAATTTAGTCCGGAAACAGTACATGAGGACTATTTAATTGAGGACATTCTTCAACGCGCTTTTGCGGAAAACAAACTACAAAGGCAGAAGTCTGTTTTAGATTATGACTATGCTTCTTTGACCAATAAATGGAACCAACAACAAAAACAGAAAAAATAGTTGTGGATTCCAACTACATCCGTTATATTTAGAAGCCTTTTTTACTAGGAAATTCTGCAAAAACCTAATATTGAGGGCCTTAATTATTGAGCCAAATAATTTTCTTAAAAATACTTGAAAATTTATTTTTAATTAAAAAATTGGTTTTATATTTGCACCCGCTTAGCGTGAGAGCGTTGGGTGAAAAAGAGATTGACTAAGTTCATTGATATATTGGTAGACAGCGAATTTGCTTTTAGGTATGGGGGTTTCGGCCTTTGTAT